>MDTB01186341.1_pt1 | contig 12836 bp, 9 predicted proteins | sample 811161 | NCBI WGS metagenome assembly MDTB01 (sample SAMN05326650, study PRJNA326480) | marine metagenome | isolation source: seawater | place: Mediterranean Sea | collected 2009 | reverse complement strand
TGATGGAATCAATATAAGCCGCTCTACGAACACGATATCTGACGCGATCACTGGAATGACGATCAACTTGCTAGACAGCACCAACTCGGCAGGGACGGTTTCCATCACCACGGACTCGAGCCAAGTGGAAACTAAATTGAGAACCCTTGTAACTTCTTTTAACTCCGTAATGACAACATTTGACACGCTATCTGATCCAGATGCGACCGGAGAGAATGCTGGGGTCTTGAGTGGCGATAGCTCACTCCGATCCATTGAAAACAAGATTAAGGACCTGTTTATTCAGACTTCTTCTACCCCAGGGACATCTCTAAGCTATTTGAGTGATATGGGAATTGAGATGACTCGATCGGGCGTGTTGGAGATAAATGAAACAACGCTTGCGACCGTTCTAACCTCGAATTATGCCGACATCCGAATGATGATATCCGCGGATACAGATAATCAGACCACTGTTGGAACCGCCAGCCGGGGGATTGCTGGTGACGCCCTAGTCATACTCGATGAGTTCCTTAGCTCAACGGGTATGCTAGAATCACGAATCACTAATAATGAAACTCGTATTGCTGATTATCAGGAAGATCTGGTCGAGGTCGACCGACGGATGCAGGCTATTTACGAAAGGTACCTGCGTCAATTTACAGCGATGGAGAAAGCGATTGATGAGATGAATTCAATGAGAGACTATCTGAAACAACAGATAGACGCCCTGCCATTCAACAACCGCGACAAGTGACAATAACGAAGCATATCTAGTGTCAATGAAAAAAAAGTATTAAACTTTTCTTGGAAGCTGCCGATTATCCAAACGTGATAAAGGAAATTGAGCCGTTGAACGTGGAAAATTTCGAGATCAGTAAAAGTACAAGAGTCGCCGCACCAGCTGGCGAGTCGACCGTACGTCCTGAAATCGCGGCTTCTAAGACTAAGGCTGATTCTTTTGCTACCGTGGATCCCATTAAACCGAAGCGGTTTGATCAAACGAAGGTGGCAGAAGCACTCTCGGTTGAAAATGTTGAAAGAGCAATCGAGTCCGTAAACAGTGCATTGAAAAATGCCAATAACTCGCTGAGATTTCAAGTAGACGCCGCTGTAACACAACCAATAATTTCAGTTGTTGAAAAAGACACCGGTAAGGTGTTGCGGCAATATCCATCTGAAGAAGTCGTCCGGATTTCTAAAAATATAGATTCTCTCAGAGGGGTTCTTTTCGACTCTAAGGGCTAACTGAAAAGACTCTTAGAAACTTTTGGCGTGCCCGTATCTTAAGATGCATAATGCTTTATGAATTTTGATGTAATTGCCCAGCATTTGCTAGGGTTGTAAGCAGGATAGTGCCGATGCTCAAAGTGATCTTGGAGTTAGCAAATAATCATTGCGGTTCGATTCAGCACGGCCACGAGATCATCGGAAAGTTTGATACTGTTACGAGACAGTTTCGCGGAGATATTTGTTTTGGATTTAAATTTCAATTCCGAAATCTAGATAGTTTCATTCATCCCGAGTACCTCAATTCTAATCATCCTGGAGTAACTAGGTTCATAGAAACTAAGATATCCTTGGAAGAGTTTGATCTTCTTATAAACGATTGCTTACAGCGCAATTTTTTTGTAGGAGCAACTCCTTTCGACGAAGAGTCAGTATGCCGTATTTCCGAGGACGCAAGGTTTTCATTCTTAAAGATCGCCAGTTGCAGTATTACTGATTGGCCCCTACTAGAAAAAATTAAAGCAGTGGCGCTTCGAAAATCGATAATTGCCTCGACTGGAGGTTGTCACATTTCTGAACTTGATAGGGCCGTTTCTTTCCTTCGAAAAATACCAACGGCCCTGGAATTGATGCATTGCGTTGCAATTTACCCTTCGGTGAGGCCGCAATTCAACTTAGCTTGGATTGACACATTGAAAAAAAGGTATAGGTTGCCCGTGGGTCTGAGCACTCATGAGGATGGCGCTGAAGATCTCACAGGAGCCATAGCATTAGCTATTGGAGCAAAAACCTTCGAAAAGCATGTAAGTATCCCAGACGTTAAATATCCCATGAATCGATATAGTAGCTCCCCAGAGGAGTTGGAAATTTGGCTGGAGCGAATGCTCGAGGCGAAGGAAACGATAGGTAACCAAGCTGACAGAGAGGAGTTATTTCTGGAAGAAAGCTCTCAACTCGACAGGTTCAGGAGGGGTGTTTTTGTAGGGAAAAAAATCTGCCTCGGATCTAAGATTGATCCTAGTAAGTTAAAGTTTCAATACCCTTTAACTGGGGGACAAGTAGCAGCAAGTGAGATTTCTAAATTTTCAGAAATCGTCGCGCTTGAGGAGTTAGAAAGTGGAACCCCACTCCTGCAATCGCAAGTCAAACGTAATGATTTTCGGACGATTGTTGAAGATTGTGCTATTGATTATGTCGGTATTGTCAAGGCGGCACATATAAATTTAACGAATCCAGTTGAGGTAGAAATTAGCCATCATTATGGACCAGATAATTTAAATCAGTATGGGATTGGAATGATCACAGTCGTCAACGACGACTACTGTAAAAAGTTTTTAGTGATGCGTGCAAAACAAAGTCATCCAGCACAATTTCACCGTAAAAAAACTGAGACGTTTATTCTATTGTCTGGAAATGTCGTCGTAGATCTAGACGGCGAAAAGCAAACTTTGAAACTGGGAGAACCTTTAACGATAAAACCTGAGGTAGTCCACAGTTTTACAGCAAAAGCAGATTCGGTTATTGAAGAGCTGTCAACGACTCACATGTCCGATGATTCTTTCTATTTAGATGAACAAATTTTAAGTAACGAAAAAAGGAAATCTTTTGTTACGATATCAACCGCTTAGTGAAGTTTAATGGAACCAATTTACGGACCCGTTTTCACTATCTACCCATCATTCAATCATGATTTTACGGTGGACCTACGGGGCACAATTCGATATGCCTCTTTTCTCATAGAAGCCGGAGCCAGGTGGTTGTATTTGATGCCCTATAATGGCCGATACAACCAACTTTCCGACAGTGAGATTGAATCTCTCGGCGGCGCTCTTATTCGACTAATCGATCCCTTGCATGCAAAAAATTTAATTGTAGCTGTACCGATAAATTACTCTACACAGGCCACTTACGCACTAATGAACAGATGGTCTGAGTTAGGAGAATTTTGCGTGTCATCTTTGGTGGGAGAGAGGCTATATTCCTCACAGCAGCTAGTTGATCATTATAGCTACCTTAATGAATTTGGAATGCCAATCGTAGCGCATGAAATGCCTATGATCGCCGGCATCAGTGGCGAGCTAGTTAGCTGGCCTTCGGAGTGCCTAATTGAAATATCTGAGCTTCCAAACGTGGTGGGCATAAAAGAAGACTCAAAGTCAGTGCAATACGCAACAGACATTCTGAATCGAAAACCAGGAGCACCACTTATTTTCGCGGGCAGGAAATCTTTTTTTGGCGAATTAGCGACGGTTGGTCTGAATTGCTATCTTAACGGGATTTCCATGGTCGAGCCGCGTTTGGCGTTTAAATTTTTTCATCTAATAGAAAACTGCGATAACGAGGGTTGCAGAACTGAAATGCAACAATTTATTAGAGAGGTCGATGATCCCTTTTGGGATGATTTAGTGGCATCATTTGGTTGGCATCGTGTTAACCGGGCTTCGCTTTATTACTTTAATTTGCTGGATAAAACAGAGCGGAGTCCGATGCCACACTTGACGCCCAAAGAATACCAATATCTATCTAATTTTTGGGACAAGCACAAAGAAGTAATCAATGGATGGATCTAAGGTCTGCTTTATCCCCGCTCGATCGGGTTCGAAGCGGTTAAAAAATAAGAACCAGGAAAAGGTCTCGGGATTAACCCTGATCGGGTGGGCAATTTTGGCCGCAAAACTTACTGATGTCTTTGATGAAATCGTCCTTAGCACAGATTCTGAAGCATATTTTACTGATGCTCTTATCGAAATTGAAGAGCTCGGCATGAGTACTGATGACATTAAGCTTGATAAGCGAGTCAGGGCAGATGCTGGCTCCAAGATCAAAATTTTCGATTATATAAAATTTGGATTTCGCCATCCTGTTATGAGCGAGCCATATGGCATGCTAGTGCAAATGCTGCCGACATCTCCGTTTCGACAAGTGTCGCTTATTCGAGAATCGATCACACAATTCACGAAGACTAAAAAGAGTAGTTTTGCCGCAGCCCCCTATGATTTTCACGTTTCCTTTGCGTTTGAAACACTGAACGGTTCTTGGTCGCCCTTGCTCGGTCCTGGAAGTCCTATGGTTTCAGGGCAAACACAAAGTCAAGACCAAAAAAAGTACCTTCACCCTTGCGGCTCGTTTTATATACTAAACACAGGTTCCATCCAAAATATGCATACTATCTACAATCAGTCAGAGCCTATCGAGGTTGATCGATTATCTGCCCTGGATGTTGATACTGCTGAGGATCTCGATTATTTAAGATTAGTCGGAGCTGATCCAACAGCAATCCTAAACCGATAATCTAGCGAAGAGACGCTCTTTCAATCGATAGCTGGGTAGGATGTTGAAACCCTCCAGGCCCTGACTAGAGGGATGAAGCTTTGATTCTTGGGAATACTGAAAAACAACAGTTGGTGGAAGAGCCCGCGACCCATATTGCTTGCGGCAGTTAGAATTATTTTTGATCTTTTAATCTTATGTGAGATTAATTGAAAAGCTCGCATTACTACAGAGGTCTAAAATGTTTTCATATTCACGATATATAAAAACTGGCCACTTGTGGTTTAAATCTTTGGTATGCATTTCGCATTTTCAAAACTAGTTTGGAGATTTCGCATGATCCAACAAAATCAATTGGTCGATATTTTTTTAAGAGAGGAGTCGAAGGGTGACTGTTGGGCTCTCAATTTTGGGGGGATTTCGCTTTGGCCGCTATTGCGGATGTGCCTTTACTTCGCGTGGAGGAGTAAGCAAACCGCCTTATCAGAACCGGTGGATACAGGCCTGATATTTAATCCTGATTCTTTGTTAGCTGGCGAATTCTCCACCGCGCAAAAGGCAGGTAAAAAGCAAGTTATGCTCATCTCTCGCGATGACGCGCTTAATGACAAAGTTGACGGTAAATTGTTTGATAAATTTATCTCATCTATCGCTATTTTGTTTAGTCGTTTTCATGATATTGCAGTTGTGTCGTATACGCCTGAGAAAGAGCATCGATTCGATCATACAGTTGATCTGTCTCAGCATGTAAATCTCTCGAATAATGAAATCTCACTGAATATCAGTCGGGAAGACTTGAATATGATCGAATCCTATATCTCCCATATTTGCGATGAGTGTCGTCTTTCAGTAACACTGGAAACCCTTCTACATGCGTTTGGATATTGTGCGAGTGGACAGTCGTTTTGGTCAAAGATCTTTGAGGAATCTAAACCGGATATCGTCATCACAACTTGTTTCTATGTGCCATTCCTCACCGGTGCGTGCGTCGCTGCTCGCGAAAGAGGAATACGTTTTATCGATATGCAGCATGGAAGGGTTGGAACTAATCATCCGGTAATGTCCAATTGGGATTTTGGGAAGGCTCAATCAGACGTGGTAAATTTTTTCCCGTCAGAGTTCTGGTGTTGGACAGAAGAAAATGTCCGCCAGATCCAAACGACATGGAGAGACTCAAAGGATATTCCAAAGACGTCCGTCTTTGGGAATCCTTGGCAATTTGTGCGCTCAAAAAAAATAATCGATGAAAAGTCCGCAAGGATCAGAAAAAGCTCGAATCCGGTCGTATTGGTTGCTCTTCAGCCTATTCCGGATTCATTTCCTCTTTTTATGATACAAGCGTTGAAGAAACACTCAGATTTGCGAGTATGGGTTAGACCTCATCCCCACCAAATTGGTGCCGTATCGGAAATCGAAAACTCCGTTAGAGAAAAGGGATTACGTAATTTCCTATTCAGATCTAACACCGAACTGTATTCAGAATTTGAGCAGATAGATCTTGTCATTACCGCATTCTCAACAGTTGCCACAGAAGCATGTGATTTTGGTTTACCGGTAATTTTGACACATCCGAACGCCGAGGCCGCGTTCGCTGGAATGATAGATTATCAGAAGATCTTTTATTGTAGCAATGAAACAGAGAGCATAAATGCTTTACAAATCTGCACCGCTGGCAAGGACGTTAAATTCAGGGAGTCGACCGCGCTACCCGATTTCGAAAGTATGGCAAGTTGTTTTGACTAAATGTTTTGCTCTTTAATGCTGCTTTGTAACATCTTCTTAGCGCCCTTCAACCTGCGAACGAGTGCAAAGTAACTTTGGCCCGCATTTTGCGTGCAAAACAAAGCTTAACGATATCGGAAGGATAAAAAATGTATGACGCAGAAATTGGGATCCTAGAGGGTCAATTAGCTGCAAGGGAAATAGCGAATTTGCTTCAGTTGGGCGAGCAAATCAAGCAATCGAGTTCCAAAAGATTAGGAACAACAATTTCGATTTGGGAGGTCATGTTTTCTGCCTCAAACTATTTCTACACTGAAGGAAGTGCCAAGACTTTATCCAATCTGATCAACTTCGTCGCACCTCCAAAATCACTTTCCCTCGAAAAATTTTGGGTCGTGGAGAGCTCATACGAGAACGTAGATGCCTCAAAGCTTCCTTTCCTTCCACATTTTGATATCAAAAGAACCACCAAGATAATGGTTTACTTGTCTGATGTTGATACAAACGATGGCCCAATGTATATCGCAAAAAACGTCAGCCCGACTCAATTCGAAAAAAGACGATGTGGAGTAACCCTGAAAGGCCAGAATGTTGTAACCGATACAAATCTAATTTTTGAGCCACTCATTGGCCCCGCGGGCCACTTCCACGTTTTTGACACGAACATCCCGCATTTTGCTGGTAATCCGGGAAAAGGCGGTTCAAGGAGAGTCTTACGTCTCGATTTCGTGCATCCTCACTAATGATCGCATGGCTTTGAAATGGTGGGATATTACCGATTAATTATCTGATCTTTTGTATAGTCCTAATTTGAGAAAACTAAGTATTCGATGCTAAACCGTTCGCTGTAATAACGAGTGGGCGCTCTTTGCGGGCATTTTACTCCTCTCAGGTTCCCCGGTCTTTCTAAATATTTCCGAATTTTCGAACTGTAAATTCCATAGCTTGGCAAGGTGTTGCCATAAGGATTGCCGTATAGGCTAAAGCTTTCCAGGATGTTGCCGATATATTCCTCAACGGCGGTCAATGTTTGCCGGGTAGTGCAAAGAAATTTTGACGAGGAGATCGACAATGGCACTTGTAGTAAATACGAATATCGCGTCTCTAGTTGCTCAGAATAATCTGTCAGCTAATCGCAAGGAAATGGAAAGCGCCATGGAGCGTTTATCTTCTGGTCTAAGGGTGAACAATGCGCGCGACGATGCAGCAGGCCTTGCAATTGCAACACGCATGGATTCTCAGATTCGTGGGATGTCAAAAGCTGTCCAGAATGCCAACGATGGCATCTCGCTGACGCAGACAGCATCGGGCGCACACACTGAGATAAGAGAGATGTTACAGCGGATGCGTGAGCTCGCTGTCCAGTCGTCAAACACCACGAACAACTCAACAGACCGAGCTTCTTTAGACGCAGAAGTTGCTCAACTGGTTGCTGAAATTGATCAAATTGCTGTGGATACGCGGTTCAATAACCAAGCTATTCTCGACGGCAGTTACAGTGCCAATATTCAGACCGGAGCATTTTTGGGACAAGATCTTGGTTTCTCTATCGACTCGATGAAAACAGCTGATCTGGGCTTGGTCACTACAGGATCGTCAACAGGTGTTGCGACGTCCTCCTATATCTCCGGCAGAACAAACCTGGCTCCCTCGCACGGGGCGATTGAAGCTGGCGATATATTGATCAATGGTCAAGCGATGGCTGCGATTGCTGCAGCTGACGAGATCACTGATGTCGTCGACAACATCAACACAAATATTGAAGGGGTTACGGCGTCTGCCTTTAACGAGGTTGTAATGCGTGATGTTGGTACTGGTCAAGCTACGGCCGGCACAATTTTGGTGGGTATTCAGAATGTTGGTTCTTCATCAAATGCTGATGACGCAACAACCCAGACTTTCCTTATTAACCAGGATTCCGCCAATTTGGAAGAACTGGCTGGATTGATCGTTACTGAGTCAGAGGGACGAATTTCGGCGAGTGTAAATTCCGATGGAAAATTGGTGCTGTCAAACGATACTGGCGCTGCGATATTGGTGAAAGATACCTCAACTAGTGCGTCCGCAACAGGACTCGGTTCCGGCGTGAATCACGATGAAACACTGACAGCTGACGGTAACTCAGGGACCCCATCTGTCTCCACAACTACTTCTAACGATGCGCGGGTATTCCATGGATTTCTCAAGTTGGAATCAGATACCGGCGACCGAATCACAATTGAAAAAGGATTGGGTGTATCGTCTGGGGCTATCGGAACGCAAACAGAGCTAGCACTTCTTGGACTCCAGCAGCTAAATGTTCTGGAGACAGAGTTGGTGGGCGCTACTAATCCGACCTATGTGTTAGTTGGCGATGCGATGACTACTGCCGAGTCCACAACTGCATTGAATGCTGGAGATATCAAGATTAACGGAGTTGATGTCTTCAATGAAGCAATTGCTACGGACACGTTTGCAGGGAAATTGGCTGCAATTAACGCTAAAACTGATGAGACTGGGGTAACGGCGTCTGCAAACTTTGAATACTTCATGGATTTTTCAAAGTTCGCCGAAGCAGCAGGCACAGTAACGCTTGGTCAGAACGGTGCGACCGGTACATCGGCCACCTTGTCGACGGCTAGCGTGGCGGCAAACGTAACAGCGCTGAACTCTGCGCTCGATACTCAAGGTGGTGATCTGACAGCGGAGGCTGTTGGTAGTCACATCCGTATTTTCTCTGATACTGATACTGAGATAGTCAGTTTGAACTTCACGTTCAACGCCGCATCATCGGGAGATACGACCACTGTCGCGTTCTTCACTGGCCTATCAACTGGAACAGGTGCGCAGCAGGTGAACTCCGGATTTAAGTTGCATACTGCCGATTCGTCGGGTATCCAGATTGATCTAGGCGAAAATATTGCTTCTGATTATGGGTTGACTGAAACAAACGTTGGGGCGGGGGATTTTGATTCCAATGCAACTCAAATGACTTCAGGATCGCAAATTTCTGGTATCAGTGTGAGCACGGTCGCGGGCGCCAATGCAGCCCTCACTTCGATCGATGCTGCTATACAACAGGTATCAGACAGTGAGGCTTCATTGGGTGCAATCGAGAATAGATTGAATCATGTGATCGCGAACGTAGCTGAGACGATCGTAAACACTGAGGCATCCAAGTCTAGAATCATGGACGCTGATTTTGCGGTTGAGTCTGCTCGTTTAGCTAAGCAACAGATTCTTCAACAGGCCGCGTCTGCGATGCTTGCTCAGGCTAACGCAGCACCACAGTCAGTTCTCAGTCTTCTTGGAGGATAATTATTGAAACTAGCTTTCAGGCTAGTAATCCGTGGCTACTTTAGGAGACTAAAGTAGCCATTTTTTTTAGAAAAATTTCTGTGAATTCTTTGTGACCAAGCAGGGGACTCTCGAGGACATCATCTTTCAATGTCCTTCGATAGTTGACGATTCTTTGTTGATCTGTTGCTAGAGCTACCGCTTTCTTAACGTAGTCTGCGTGCGTTTTGGCTATAAGCTCAGCATGTCCGGTAGACGAGAGATGTGTCGTCGAGTGCCTATGACAAAGTAACCGACCAGCCAGTCCAATGACGGGAACCCCCATATAAAGGGCTTCGATAGTCGTAAGTCCTCCAGTATAAGGCATAGAATCGAGCGCTATATCGACTTTTTGCATCGACTTGAGATGGTTCTCGTGGTCACTCGGTGGAGCGAATTGTATGCGGTCGGCGTCGATACCAAGTTGATCAAATCGTTGAGTCAAAGCACTTGTTATACCGTCGTCGGCAAATGCCTTATCCTTGAGCAGGATTTTGCTGTTAGGCGTTTGAGCCAGTATCCTTGACCAGACATCTAAGCAGGTCTGCGATATTTTGCGACAATTGTTGAAACTTCCGAAGGTCACGAATTCATTTGTCTCGCAAGGCGCATTTTGCTGTTCAAGCCTATGATCCGTTGGCATGTACGTAACGTAACAATGGGGCAGCCTAACTAACTGTTCAGAAAAATCGCTCTCAAAACCCAGAGGTGTTTGATTGTAGTCCGTGATCAAATAATCATATTCGTGTAGCCACATTGACCCTATCAGGCCCCCCACCCACTTAATCAAAATTGGCGCGGGTTTCGAGATACATGTTGAAAGAGGACTGTTGACACTCATTCCCTCCAAATCAACAAGAATATCCAAACCTAGATCTTGAATGAAGTCGGTCAAATCGGTTGGACTATGGCCGGATAGGTCATGAAAAATATTGCCTGAAAATCTTATTTTGTTCGAAATTTGATCATCATTCTTTGCCGTAGCTAGAATATGAACTTCCGCGATTTGCTCAAAATTTGGAGCCTCAGCGAAGAATCCACAAGTCATATAACCAACAGGATGGCTTTTAAAGTTTGATGACAAAAATCCAATCCGGGGACGACAGCTTTGCCTCGACTGGACGGCTTTTTTTGAAGATGTCTGTGGCCTGCATTGCTCGCCGTATCGTTGCGACGTCTCTCGTATGGTCTCAATGTCGATGACATCATGATAATGGAGATAAAAGGCTTTACACCTCAGCGCCTCGGCATGACTCGGGTTTTCTGTGAGTATACGATCGAGACAGTTTATGGCCTCTTGGATGTTGCCGAATTTCGCGTGAACAAAGGTTAGCTCAATTAAATTGTATTCTTGGTCGTCCTTCGATTTAGGATTAGCAATTAAATCTAGGAGAAGATCTTTTGCCCTCGAGCACACTTCGCCCTTGTTGTAGACAATTGAAAGCTCCTTTTTCCCTTCATGATCGAGGTTACCCTCGCCCCTAAATTTTTGAAGTAAGGACCTCACGAGAGCCCACTCTTTGTGGGAGTAAAAAAATACTGCGAGTTCGGCAATTAGGGGATCATCCCAATTAAGACAGGAGGTTATCAGTCCCAACTGACACTTGAAAAGATCAACTTTCAATCGGCCTCGATTTTCACGTAGCGAGCTTATGATGTCATGTTGAGGGATTGTAGGTTCCTTAATTTCGGAGAGTAAAAGGTCTGTCAACTGGTCCATCAAATTACAAAATATAAGAATGCTGCACTCAACGGAAAACCAATACGCTGAGTCCTCAGAAGTCTTGGATTTTCCCAAACGTAATGCAGCTATTGCTCGCTCGCTTTGTTCAGATCGGGCAAAACAAATCGCAAGGTTTTTGTAGTTAACAGCCTCGCTTGGTTCCGTAATGATCAACTGTAAGGCGAGTTTCGTTGCTGCTTCGGGATTATTTTCTGCCAGATCGGAAATTTTTCTTCGCATTTGTAGGGGTGTCACGCTGATTTCTGATTGGTTTGCCGACATGTTTTGGAATCCTGAATTATTGGAGCGAAAAAGGTGGTTATCGAACTCTTACATGCAGTTTTTATGCCATTTTTTTTCGTATTTTCGGATAAGCCAAATTTTCTGCGCAAAAAAGACTCATTCGATTAAAGATTCTTGTCAAACGTCAGATTACTCATACCAGTTTAAGAAATTCGGGTAAAGATAATTGACCAGTGCAACAGCGGTTCCCGCAGGAGATAGCTTGCAGACAGGCATAAGGGCACACCAATCTGGAGACCGAGCACGGGCTAAAAAGATGCACCGACTTAAGCTGTCAGTCAATCTTGAGAGTCTTAGTGCTAACTATCTATTGGGTCGATTGCTCGTTGGTCGGAATAAAACTGAGCAAGGATCAGCGTTTACAGGGCGGGCTATGCGAATAAAGGTGGGAAATCTCACATTTTGGTATTTCTATTTAGAGACGCTGATTTCTCAAAACCTCACTGATCTTGCTCTTCGAGTAATTTCATATTCTGAGGAACTGGGTCTTCCCTCGACAATTGCAGACAAGTAGAGAGATTAAGTGAAGTCGCTAGCATCACGAAAACATCCCCCAAATCACATTTTAAGGCGACTTGTGTCGCTTTATCAGAGCGGCTGTTACGTGTCAGCTGAGGAGTTAGCTCGATCAATATATGCTGAATATCCCTGGCATCCTTTTGCCCCGAAAATTTTGGGGTTTTCTCTTGCTGATAGGAAGCAATTAGAGGAAGCAATATGTCATATTCGAACCGCGATTGGGTTAAACCTGAGAGATCCAGCTCTATTCCATAAGCTTGGGTTTATCTTTCAACAGTTGGAGGTTTGGGATGAGGCGATCAAAAATTTTAGAGACGTATTAAGCCTCGACAAAAATCATATTGCGGCACACGTTAATCTGGCGATCTGTCTGTTATCAAAAGACGAGTTACTTGTCGCAGAGCAACACGCCCGGCGAGCAATCCACCTCGATCCAACGATTGCTGAAGCCCACAATACGTTGGGGAATATTTTGCGCAGCCAGAATGAATATGAAAGGAGCGAGACTAGCTTCAGGCGGGCGATCACCCTCAAGCCAAGTTTTGGGGTCGCATATCTGAATCTGGCCGTTACCCTACAAGCTCAAAGAAAGTTCGTAGAGGCTGAATACAACTGCAGGGCCGCGATCGCTATAAGTCCGACTTTTCCCGAAGCACATAACCTGCTAGGAGTGATACTTCAATCACTTAACAAGCTCGAAGAAGCGACGGAAAGCCTCAGTAAGGCGATTGAGCAGAGGCCAGATTATGGGGCTGCACTGTTGAATCTGTCGGTG
>MDTB01000910.1_pt1 | contig 12836 bp, 9 predicted proteins | sample 811161 | NCBI WGS metagenome assembly MDTB01 (sample SAMN05326650, study PRJNA326480) | marine metagenome | isolation source: seawater | place: Mediterranean Sea | collected 2009 | reverse complement strand
TGTTGTTTAAATTTAAATCTTCTAAGCTAGAACTTATATAAAAAATGCTATCTGGAATTTCAGATATACTGTTATTACTTAAGTTTAGAGTAACTAAACTATTTAGTAATTCAATTTCATCAGGAATAGGACCTTGTAAAGAATAGTTTTTTAATTCTAGGGAGATAAGTCTTTTATCTTCCCATGATTGTGTCCCTTGATTTAATATTTCTGAGTAGCTGTTATTTGTGTTATTAGGGTTCATATTTAATATGATTTTTATGATATTTAAATCACAACTTGAATATTCTTCTGCTGATATTGTTACGTTTTCAGATACGACATTAAGTAAACTATTTTCATCATCACAATCTTCGCTTGTTATAATCTGATCACAATCATAATCATCATAACAGCCATACGAAGTATCAATATTTTCAATTAATGTTGCTGCATAATTTTTAACTAGTGTGTTCTCAGGAAGCAAATCATTATTTAATGTATCTAAGTTTTCATTTTGTATTGTTATTAAAAGAGATTCATATACCTGTACATCATAGCTTCTACCATAATTTATTGCATATTCTAATGCATTGTTTAAATTTTCATTTCCATTTGTATAGGCAAGCTCAAAGTTCGATTTTGAATTTAGTTTATCTTGACCATAGTACTCTGGCATTTTGGCGTAGTATGAACCTAAAAATTGGTTACGTATATAATGAAAATTATTTTCATTAAGATCACTAAATTGACTAATACTTTCAACTAGATCTTTAGCCTCTGTTACCATATTTTTTAATTCAGCCCATGCTGTCAGAAATCCGTCTTCGTCAATTTCGTTTAATTTTTCATTTGAAAAACCTGTATTTAGTTCGACAATATTTCCAAAATAATCCGAGTAAGATTCTGTATTTTGTACATCATCTCCAATATCAGCATAGTGTAATTCTCCAAAATAAATAAAAAAGTCTTTTATAGTTGTTGCTTTTATCAAAGCGCATACGTAATCTGAACTAGTTAAGTCTGAAATTGCATTTGAACTTCTATAATCGTTATTTAGTTTTAAACAATTTATTGAATAATTTAATGAATTATACCAACTTTCATATTTTGTTGACGTACTTGTTTTATGAAATTTTCCATCTAGCCAATAACCATATGCTAATTTTTGTAATAATAATTTATTACTAGGATTTTCAAATAATAATGATTCATATGTTTCTAAAGCATCTTCTAATTTGCTTTCTATATTTCTTTCCTGCCATTTTGATTCCATATTATTATATGAAGTTTGTTCAGAACTTGATAGATCACTAATATCAGAATCAAACGGTAATTGACTCAAAATTTGGATTGAATTGATCAAAAATATTGAGATAAAAATTATTAAAAAAAGTCTACTACGTAATTTTGTTATTTTCATAATATATATTATAATAATAAAGTATTCACACATAAAAGTAAATTTTTCTAAGTCTTAATTCTAATGTTTAGTATTTCATTTTAATGGGCATATTTATAGTATAACCAAAATGTAGGAGTTCAAATGACGACTCAGTTTGACCATTTTATCAAAGATAAAATTGTTAAAGAAAGTATTTATAATCTTATTGATAGACTGATGGTGTATCAAAATGATTTAGTTTCTGTAAAAGGTTCAGATTCTGAAAAACGCTTAGATTATAATCACTATCTGGATAAAATTGCTGAGTGTAAAGGTCAAAAACTTTTTTATCCTTATTTAAGTTCAGGGATGGGGAAAGGTTCTTTAGTTCAGCTTTCTGATGGTTCAATAAAATATGATTTTATTAGTGGGATTGGTGTTCATTGGGCTCATTCTGACCCTGATATTATAAAAGCTTCTATAAAAGCATCTTTAATGGATACTGTTATGCAAGGAAATCTTCAACAGCATTCTGGATCGGTAGAATTATATAAAATGTTAACTGAATTGTCTGGAATGGATCATGCTTTTTTAACTTCATCAGGTGTAATGGCATGGGAAAATGCAGTAAAAATTGCCTTTCATCATAGGCAGGGAGCTAAACGAATATTAGCTTTTAATCATACTTTTTCAGGAAGAACCATCACGGCGGCACAAGTTACTGATAATCCAAATTATAGAAAAGGGTTACCTCAATCTGTACCTGTTGATTATATTCCTTTTTTTGACCCTCATAATAAAACTCAAAGTATTGAAGTCGCAGTGAAAACCTTAGAAGATTATTTACATCGTTATCCAAATGAATATGGTTGTATGGTATTTGAACTTATTCAAGGAGAGGGTGGCTTTAATGTTGGAAGTCGAACTTTTTTTATTGAATTAATGAAGCGATTAAAAAAACATAATATTCCTGTTTACGTAGATGAAATTCAAACATTTGGAAGAACACCTTTTATTTTTGCTTATAAAATGTTTAAGTTAGAAAAGTATGTCGATATTGTCTCTATAGGTAAATTATCTCAAGTTTGTGCAACGTTATATACAAAAAAATATAATCCAGAAAAGGGTTTGTTGAGTCAAACTTTTACATCTTCAACAACAGCAATTGAATCTGCAAAGATTATTTTGAAAGCGTTGAAGTCTAAAATGTATTATGGGAAAAATGGAAAAATTGCAAAAACACATGGTTACTTTGCAAGAGGTTTAAGAAATTTATTTAGTAGGAATGATATTAAAGATTTTGAAGGACCTTTTGGTGTTGGATCAATGATCGCGTTTGAAGTATTTAAAGGCGACCCTGATTTAACAATGCGCTTTATAAAAGATTTATTTGATAACGGTGTTATATCTTTTATTGCAGGATCTAAAAGAAAAAAAATTCGTTTTCTTTTGCCTATTGGAGGGATTCAGACTGTAGATATTGATAATGTTTTAAAAATTATAGAAAGAACGTATTTAGTTTTGAAAAAGGAGGTTGCTTAACATGATTTCTAATTTGATTTTTCGGCCAGTTTCGCTAAATGATTTAGATCAAATTTATGATTTGTCTAAATTTACTCAAACAGGAATGACAAGTCTTCCGATAAATAAATCTTTGCTTAAAGATAAAATTTTGCTTTCTGAAAAATCTTTTTCAAAAAAAGTAGATTCTGTAAGTGATGAGTATTACTTATTTGTTTTAGAAGACATTACTTTGAATAAGGTTATTGGTGTTAGTGCAATTTTAGCTTCTGTTGGTATTGGGCAACCTTTTTTAACATTTGATATAAAAACTGTTAAAACAGCTTCTAAGCAGCTAGATTTAAATTCATCTTATGATATTTTTTCCTTAAAAAAGCAATATAATGGTCCATCTGAACTTCTTACCTTATTCTTACATCCTGACTATAGGAAATCTGGAATTGGTCGTTTTTTGTCGCTTGTTCGTTTTTTGTTTATTAAGCAACATCAATTACGTTTTAAACAATCCATTATTGCTGAAATTAGAGGTGATATTGATGCTAATGGGTGTTCATTATTTTATGATGTACTTATTAAACCATATTTAAAGATGAGTTTTGATGAAGCTGATAAGCTTTCTCAAATTGATAAATCATTTTTAATTGATTTATTACCTAAAGCACCTTTTTTTATTGATGTAGTAGAGCCGTATGTGAATTATTCAATTGGAAAAGCTCATCATATTTCTCGTTTGGCGATGAGTATTCTTGAATCTGAGGGGTTAAAGAAATCCATGTCAGTAGATGTATTAGATGCAGGACCTAAAATAAAAGCAAAATTAAATAATGTTAGAGTGTTCTCCCAAATTAAATTGTTTAAGTACTTTAATATTTTAGACAAATTAGATGAAAAAACATTGTTTATGGTCTCAAGCGGAAAGCTAAATAATTTTAGAGCTTGTATTGCCCAATTAGATGATTATGATAAATTAGCAATTTTAGATTCACCTTCCTTTAGAGAATGTTTAAAGCAAGGAAATCAGTTAAGTTATGTTCGATTGTATCCTAAATCTAGACAGTCTATTTTTTATAAAATGAACTTATCTACTCAAAAAAAGTTATTTAAAACACCTTTTTTAAAAGAGTTTTCTTTATGGTACCAAGAAAGATTACCATCACATCAAAAATTGGATAAACATAAATGAATCTATTTCATTCTATTGATCCTGCTACCGAAGATATAATTTTCGAGCATCATGTAACAGCGTATTCTGAAATTGATGTTTGTATTAACAAGGCTTTGGAAAATAAAATGGTCTGGCAACAGACAACAGTTGAACAGCGTATTGGTTTTGTTCATGCTTTTCAAACACTTTTAAAAAAAAATAAAGACGATATAGCGACATGTATTTCAATGGAGACTGGAAAACCATTATGGGAATCCTTACAAGAAGTTAATGCCGTAGTTGGAAAAGTTGATATTTCGATTGATTCTTTTTTAGAATGCTGTCAGGAAAAAAACTTTAATTTTAACCAAAAAGAGTATTCTTTATTTTATAAACCCATTGGACTAATGGCTGTTTTAGGCCCTTTTAATTTTCCAGCTCATCTTCCACATGGGCATATTATTCCAGCTATTTTAGCAGGTAATTTAGTCTTATTTAAACCAAGTGAATATACAACTGAAGTCGCTAAAAAGTGTATAAAGTTATGGTATGAAGCTGGTTTGCCTGAATATGTTCTTCAGTTAATTCTTGGTGATGGTAATGTTGGTGAACAACTCTATCAACATAAAGATATTGATGGTGTTTTATTTACGGGTGGGTATAAAACAGGAAAGAAAATTTCAACGTATTTAGGATCTTTTCCTGAAAAGTTATTAGCTTTGGAATTGGGAGGAAATAACCCTCTTGTAATATCTAAGCATTCATATAATCAAGATGTTTTTGATGCAATTGTTCAGTCTGCTTTTCTTACAAGTGGACAACGTTGTACTTGTGCTCGGCGACTTATTGTTGTTGATTGTGAAGATAAAGTTACTTTTGAAACAGAGTTACAAAAAAAGATATTTTCATTAAAAGTTGGTGCATACACTGATATTGATGAACCGTTTATGGGTCCAGTTATTCATAAACAATCTCAGGATTATATTGTAAAGAAGTATTCTTCTTTATTAAATCATGGTGCAAAAGAGATCGTCCCACAGAAAAAACTTTTTGATAATGGCTACTTCTTATCACCATCTGTTTTAGATGTAAGTCATGTTAAAGAGTTAGATGATGATGAATGTTTTGGACCTTTTTTAAAATTAATGTATGTTTCTTCTTTTAATGAGGCTATCTTAGAAGCAAATAATACTAATTATGGCTTATCAGCTAGTTTGTTTTCGTCTGATTCAGAAGAACATAAATTGTTTTTTCAACAAGTAAAAGCGGGTATTATCAATTTTAATAGTCCTACTAATGGAGCTTCTTCAAAATTACCTTTTGGTGGAGTAGGGTATAGTGGTAATTATCGACCTAGTGCTTATTTTGCGGCAAATTATTGTTCATATCCTATTGCTTCGGTTAAATCATTGTAAAAAAGGGATACTATGGAGCCTTTATTTCCTGTTTTTTTTGATCGGATTATGAGCCCCACATATCATTTTGGAGGGCTTTCATATGGAAATCTGCATTCAATGACCAATGAATCGTTTATTTCATATCCTAAAAAAGCTGCTTTGCAATCTCTAAAAAAAATGAATCTTTTGAGAGAATATGGTTTAAATCAATATGTTATTCCGCCTCAATTAAGAAACTATAAGGTTATTTTGAGACAGATGGGCTTTGATGGTAATTTTAAGAATGCATTAAAAGCTGTATTTAAAAGTGATCTGCAGTTATTGAGCTCTATTTTTTCTGGTTCAGCATCATGGGTTGCAAACTCATTTGTGCTTACATCTTCTAATGATTCGTTAGATAATAATGTACATATTACTCCAGCAAATTTAGTCACTTGTTTTCATCGACAATTGGAAGTTAGTGATACGATTAAAACTTTAAAATATTTATTTCCTAATCGTGCTCATTTTAGTTTGCATGACACTGTTCCAAATTCGTTTTCAGATGAAGGTGCTGCCAATATGATTAGATTATCGGGTGATTCTAAAATTGGATTATATATTTTTGTATATGGCAAAGTTTCTACTGTTACACCCAAAATTGATTTTCCTGTAAGACAAAGTAAAGAAGCATTTGAATATATTGCAAGACATCATAAGTTAAAATCAAATCAATTTCTATTTGCTCAACAATCAGCAAAAGCAATTGAGCAGGGTGTTTTTCATAATGATGTTATTTGTTTTGGAACTAGTAACTGCTTAGTTATTCATGAGGATGCTTTTGAAAATCAAGATGCCGTTTTAGATATTATTTCGAAGCAATACGAAGAACTATTTGCTAAACCTTTAATTATTTACCAAATACCTAGTAATCAATTAACACTTCAACAGGCTGTTAAAACTTATTTTTTTAATTCTCAATTTGTTAATTTAAATTCTAATCAAATGTTATTAATTTGTCCTAATTTGTGTAAAGATAATATAACTATTCAGTCTTGTATTCGTGATTTGGAGCAGCGTTTTTCCAAAGAACTCATTGTGTGTTACACAGATTTATCTGAAAGCATAAAAAATGGTGGAGGTCCTGCTTGTTTAAGAGGGTTTGCATATTTAAGTCAGACCGAAATTGATTTAATTAATAAAAAATATTTGTTAACTGATAAATTATATCAACGATTAAAAACAACTATTATGAATTTATATCCTGATAAATTAAATTTTGAAGAATTAATTTTAGAAGAAAAAATTAATAGTTTTCAAAATACAACTAAAGAAATACTAAAATTGTTTAATTGAAGTAATTATTAACTACTTGAGATACGTATTCTAACTGCTCTGTTGTTAATTCTGAGTAAATTGGTAGTGAAATAACTTCCTTAGCTGCTTTTTCTGCATTTGGGAAATCGCCCTCTTTATATTTTAACGATTTAAAACATTCTTGTAGATGAAGAGGTATTGGATAATAAATGTTATTTCCAATTGTAAAATCGTTTAAGTATTGTTGAAAATTGTCTCTATTTTTTACTTTTAATGTATATTGGTTGTAAATTGTATTACATTTTTCAAAAATGATTGGTTTATTTGTTGCTTCTGATAAATTTTTATTGTAAAAATTTGCGTTTTTCTTTCTACCTTCATGCTGCTTATCTAAATGATTTATTTTTATGTTTAAAACTGCAGCTTGAATTGCATCTAATCTAAAGTTTCCACCAACATATTGATGATGGTATCGTTTCACTTCACCATGATTTCTTAATGATTTAATTTTGTGAAATAATTCTTCATTATTTGTTGTAATAACACCACCGTCTCCACATGCTCCTAAATTTTTACTAGGAAAAAATGAAAAACAACCAATATCTCCAAAACTACCTGCCTTTTTTAAACCATTTTCAGATATGTAACTTGAGCCTATTGCTTGTGCAGCGTCTTCAATAATTGATAAGTTGTGTTTATTTGCAATCTTTGTAATTTTATCCATATCAGCACATTGACCAAATAAATGAACTGGCATTATAGCTTTTGTTCTAGATGTTATTTTTGATTCGATTTGATCCGGATCAATATTGAATGTATCTGGATTAATATCACAAAATATTGGCTTTGCACCTACTCGGCTTATTGAACCTGCTGTAGCAAAAAAACTAAAAGGTGTTGTTATAACTTCATCATTTTGACCAATATTTAATGTCATTAGAGCAACAATTAATGCATCAGATCCTGAAGATACTCCAACCGCATATTTTACATTACAATAACGAGCAATGTTTTCTTCTAGTGCGTCAACTTCTGGACCATTAATAAACCATTTACTATCAAATATTTCTAAAAGTTTTGATTTGACCTCTTCTTTAATATTTTCATATTGTGCGTTTAAGTCTAATAAAGGTATTTTCTGTTTTGTTAAGGTATTCATTGATGGTAATTATAAGTTATTTTTTATAATTATCCCAGTATTTTTCTAAATTTTTGTCCCATCTTTTTTTGATTTATGATAATATTGTCTTGTTTTGGAGGTTTTGATTGAAAGTAGCAGTAATTGGTGCAGGATATGTTGGTTTAATTACCGGAGTATGTTTTGCTGATTTAGGTAACAATGTTATTTGTATTGATAAAGATAAAGAAAAACTTTCTTTGCTTAAACAACATAAAGCCCCTTTTTATGAGCCTGGTTTGGCAGAACGTTTAGAAAAAACCTCTTTAGCTGGTCGTCTTTCTTTTTCTCAAGATATTGAAACTGCTATTTTAAATAGCGAAATTATTTTTATTGCAGTAGATACCCCACAATCAAAAGACGGTTCGGCGGATGTGTCAGCAGTTATGAATGTTATTGAAAATATCTTTACTATTTTGAAAAATAAAAAATCATTCGACTTCAAAGTAATTGTAAATAAGAGTACAGTACCTGTTGGAACTGGACAAAAGGTTCTTGATATACGTAATAAGTTAGGTTTTTCAGATGATCAAATTGCTGTTTTATCAAACCCTGAGTTTTTAAGAGAGGGAACATCAATTTATGACTTTTTTCACCCTGATCGGATTGTATTGGGGAGTTCTTCTGAAAAAGCCTTGAACTTATTAACTGAATTGTATGATCCGTTATATCGAAATGAAACGCCTATTGTAAAAACAAATTTGCAAACTGCTGAATTAGCTAAGTATGCATCAAATGCTTTTTTAGCTACGAAAATTTCGTTTATTAATGAAATGGCAAATTTATGTGAATTAACTGGGTCTGATGTTAAAGATCTTTCAAAAATTATGGGTATGGATGGTAGAATTGGTCGTTATTTTTTACATCCAGGTCCCGGATATGGGGGATCTTGTTTTCCAAAAGATACTCAAGCATTAATTCATTCATCTAAAGAATTAAATTATGATTTAAAAATTGTTAAAGCTGTTGAAGACGTTAATCAGAGACAAAAGACTCGTATAATTTATAACATGAAAAATGTTTTTGGGTCTTTAAAAGGATTATCTATATCATTATTAGGTTTAGCTTTTAAACCTAATACTGATGATGTGAGAGCAGCCTCTTCGATCGAAATTATTAAAGCTTTACTTAATGAAGGAGTAAAATTAAGAGTTTTTGATCCGGAAGTTAAACTTTTACAAGAATTTTCAAATAAGGATATTGTTTATGCAAAAGACTCTTATGATGCTGCAGCTGGTGTAGACGCTCTAGTTTTAGTTACTGAATGGAATTTATTTCGTGAGTTGGATTTAGAAAAAATTAGGTCAGTTATGAAACAACCTTATTTTTTTGATTTAAGAAATGTTTATGATCCGCAAAAGTTAGAACAAGCAGGTTTTAATGCTTACGTTATTGGTCGAAAAGTTTTGACAAAGAAAATTCATAAAAAGATATGATTATAGTTACAGGAGCCGCAGGTTTTATTGGAAGTAATATTGTTTATGATCTTAATAAAAAAGGTTTCACAGATATTATTGTTGTTGATGATCTAACTGCAGGATCAAAACATTTAAACTTAAATTCTTTATCTTTTGTTGATTATTTAGATAAAGATGAATTGATAAAAGAACTCCCAAATATAAAAGGTAAAGTTAAAACTATTTTTCATCAGGGTGCATGTTCAGATACAACAGAGCATAATGGAAAGTTTATGATGGAAACAAACTATACATATTCTAAAAATCTATTATTGTGGGCTTGTGAACATAATGTTGATTTTTTATATGCATCAAGTGCAGCAGTTTATGGGAAAGGTAATGATGGTTTTCGAGAAGATCCAATTTGTGAAAATCCACTTAATGTATACGGTTTTTCTAAATTGGCTTTTGATAATTATGTTAGGCTATTATTAAAAAATAAAAAACTTTCTAATCAAATTCTTGGGTTAAGATATTTTAATGTATTTGGGTATCAAGAAAATCATAAGGGAAAAATGGCTTCTGTACCGTACCATTTTTATAATCAATTGATAGAAACAAATAAAATGAATTTATTTGAGGGTAGTAAAAACTTTTTAAGAGATTTTATTTTTATTCAAGATGTTTTGGCTGTTAATTATTATTTTTATCTTTCTAAACAATCTGGAATTTTTAATTGTGGAACAGGCAATGCTCGAAGCTTTTATGACATAGCTATGCATGTTAAAAACTTCTATGAAGGATCTGAAATTAATTTTATCCCTTTTCCTGATGAGTTAAAGGGTCGATATCAAACGTTTACTCAGGCCAATATAGATCAATTAAGATTATTGGGTTGTAATCATCATTTTACTTCCTTAGAAGAAGGTATAGATGCTTATTTTGATGTTTTAAAAGAAAGTAATGGCTTTTTGGTCTAAGATGATAAGGAGCGATTATGATTAATCAAATAAAGCGTTCAATAGATGATGGTATTCAATTAGTACAACAATTTTCTGAAAATTCTACTGAATTAAAGAAAATAGAGGTTATTGCACAGCAGATGGTGAGTTGTTTTCAGAATGGCAACAAAATTATTATTTGTGGAAATGGTGGAAGTGCTTGCGATGCCATGCACTTTTCTGAAGAATTTACAGGTCGTTTTAGAAAGGATAGAAAAGCGTTGCCGGTCATCTCTTTGACAGATGCCTCACATATTACGTGTGTTGGTAATGATTATGGGTTTGATTATGTTTTTTCGCGTGGGGTAGAGGCTTACGGTAAACCTGGAGATATCTTTCTAGGCCTATCTACCAGTGGGATGTCTAACAATGTCATTAATGCTTATGAAGAAGCTAAAAAACTTGGTTTACATACATGTTTGTTTTTGGGTAAAGATGGTGGTGATCTTGCTGGTAAGGCAGATACTGAATTTATTATATCTGGTAAAACGTCTGATCGTATCCAAGAAGTACATATGATGATTCTTCATATTATAATTGAAATGGTTGAGCGTGAGATGTTTGGGGAACTTTATGGGTAAGGTTTTTGTTTTAGGAATAAGTTAAAAGTCGATGATTGTATTACAGTCCGCATTTCTTTTTTCTTTTTTAATTATGTTTTTTTTATACAAATTCATAAGAATCAAATCTCTTATGGATTTCCCAAATGATAGGAAGATACATAAAAAAATAATTCCTTTGTATGGTGGTTTGGTATTTGTAGGATTATTTTTATTATATAGTTTGTTTTTTTTAAAAGATAATTTTTTTATGCCTTTTTCACTTGTATATATTGGCGGTGTACTAATTTTTATATTGGGTGTTTGTGATGATATTTTTAAATTGAATTGGTTTTATAAATTAAGTGCTCAATTATTGATACTGTTTTTTTGTGTAGGTGTAATAGATTCTTTTTCATTTTTTGGACTTCATTTCTCGCCTTTTTTTTCACAACTTTTATTTGTTTTTTGGTTTTTAGGTATAACAAATGCAATGAATTTGTTAGATGGGTTAGATGGATTAGCAATTGGTGTTTTTATTTTGTTTTTAATTGCAATTTTAGTTCTGATTAATCAGAATTATTTTTTATTTCAACATTCGTTTGTTTTTTTATTGTTATTAGTTTGTATTATCCCGTTTTTAATATTTAATTTTTATCCTGCTAAATTGTATATGGGGTCGGCAGGTAGTTTATTTTTGGGTTATTTTTTGGCTGTTTTACCACTTTTTTTAATCTTAAGTGAAAATCAGTCTATTAATTTTACTTATGATTTTTCTTTTTTTATTTGGATTTATGCTTATATTATTTTTGATACGATTAGAGTTCTATTTTTTAGAGTTACAAAAAAGAAAAATCCTTTTATGGCTGATCAAAATCATCTTCATCATGTTCTTTCTAATCGATTAGGTGTTTTTAAATCTGTTTTATTAATTTATAGTATAAATCTCTTAATTTTAATTAGTTATTTTTTATTTAATTAACTCTTTTTAAACTCAGTTTTTGATGGTGTATTTAATGTGACTATGTTAAATAATTGTTCTTTTGTTTTTTTGCTTTTTAATTCTGTATTATGTTTAAGTAAGGTATTTATTTCTTCTAATATTAGTTCGATATTTTTATTTGTTTCAATTTTATCTCCAATTAAAATTTTATTAAAATCTGTTTTTTTAGCATAATTTTTGTTGTAAAAAAGTTCCTCATATAATTTTTCGCCTGGTCGTAATCCTGTAAATTTTATTGGGATTTCAGATTCTTTGAAGCCTGATAATGATATTAAATCTTTTGCTAATTCAGTAATTTTGATTGGCTTTCCCATATCAAGAATGAAAATTTCACCACCTTTGCTTTGCTCACCTGTTTGTATAACTAAACTTACGGCTTCTGGAATAGTCATGAAGTAGCGTGTAATATCGGGATGTGTAATTGTAACTGGCCCACCTTTTTTTATTTGGTTTTTGAATAGAGGAATAACACTTCCATTTGAACCTAAAACATTTCCAAAACGAACAGATGAAAATATAGTTTTTGATTTCTTTGAATAAGCTTGTACTAATAATTCACAGACGCGTTTTGAAGCACCCATTACATTGGTTGGGTTAACCGCTTTGTCTGTTGATATAAGAACAAATTTTTCTATTTTATATTTGTCTGCTAGTTCGATGACATTTTTGGTTCCATGGATGTTATTTTCGATGACTTCATGTAAATTATCTTCCATTAATGGGACATGCTTATGTGCGGCTGCATGAAAAATAATTTCAGGTTTGTGTTTAGAGAATGTGTTTTCTAATAAAAATTTTGTTTTTATGTCTTGTACAACTGGGATGAGTTTTGTTGCATAGTTTCCTATGTTTTGAAGTTCTTGTTCTATAAGATATGTATTGTTTTCAGAATGATCTAGTATAATCATTTTTGAGGGGCCATATTGAATTAATTGACGACAAATTTCTGAGCCTATTGATCCTCCAGCGCCTGTAATTAAAATTACTTTGTTTGATAC
>MDTB01222599.1_pt1 | contig 12837 bp, 12 predicted proteins | sample 811161 | NCBI WGS metagenome assembly MDTB01 (sample SAMN05326650, study PRJNA326480) | marine metagenome | isolation source: seawater | place: Mediterranean Sea | collected 2009 | reverse complement strand
TAGCGGCCTTTTGGCCAAGATGATTTGTCATTTCTATTGGCAAGAGACGTGCCAACCACTCAAATCCCTAAGCTACGAGGCAAACATGAGTGAAGATCATCTTAAAGCGCGCCATAATGTCGCGCCCTAACCAAACCTAGAACGACAAACTGTCACACTTGGCTCAAATCCGGTGATTATTAAACTTTTTTAAAAAGAGGCAGTTCTTGAGAATTACAATCAGCTCAGGTAGGCTCAGTCCCATGAGTGATTCACCTTCCGAGGGAGAAACCCCGGACGAACGGTTTGCTGCATTTGTATATTTTCAAGCCCAAAACGGGGGGCTTTTCCTAGGGCGAATCCCAAATCCCGCCACAGGCGAAACCAGTGTGAACATCCGGGCAGCGAAAAGCGTCGTGGATTCATTGGAAATGCTTACCGAGAAAACCAAAGGTAATTTGAATCAAACAGAAGATAGCATGCTAAAGGTTGCCACCGAAAACCTCCGTAAACTCTTAGACGAGGTCTCGGCAGAGCCCCTCAACACCACAGATTCATGAACACCTTCGAGCTTGGAAACTTCACCGTCGGCTCTGGTGACCCATTCTTTATTCTTGGTCCGTGTGGACTTGAAGAAGAAGACTTCGCTTGGCGCATGGCTCGGGCTTTGAAAGAAATCGCTAGCCGGCTCGAAATCAAATTCGTCTTCAAGGCCTCTTACGATAAAGCCAATCGCACTTCAGTAGATTCTTACCGGGGGCCCGGGGTTGAAGAAGGGTGCCGAATCCTAGGTGAAATTGGTGAAGATCTCGGCGTGCCTGTTACTACCGACGTTCATACTCCAGAAGAAATTAAAATCGCAGCCAAGAATATCGACCTATTACAGATTCCAGCTTTCCTTTGCCGACAAACAGATCTCCTCGCGGCGGCTGCCCGAAGCGGTCGTCCCGTCAACGTAAAAAAAGGCCAATTCCTTGCTCCGTGGGACATCGATCCCATCTTAGGCAAACTACGGCACTTTGACTGCAAGCAATTCGCAATCACAGAAAGAGGCACCACCTTCGGATACAACAACCTCATTGCCGACATGCGATCACTGCCGTGGATGCGAGAGAAAGGAGTTCCAGTCATTTTTGATGCCACCCACTCCGTCCAGCGTCCCGGAGGGCTAGGAGGGACCACCGGTGGCGATGGCGAACTTGCTCCCGTTTTGGCCCGCAGTGCTATCGCAGCCGGAGTTGATGGGGTTTTTATGGAAGTCCACGAAAACCCTGCCGAAGCTCTCTCCGACGGACCAAACCAAATCCCACTCGATCAAATCGAAAACGTTCTCACGCGCCTTCTCGCGATTCATCGCGCAGCTCATCCTAAATCATGAAGCTCTTCCTTCTTTTGCTGATTCTCACCTTGCCGTCGTGCCAGGAGGAAAAGAAACAGGCAAAGCCCAACATGCAAAAAGAAGCGAACACGAGAGACACTAACGAGAAAGAAAAACAATCACTTCTCAATGTTCCTGCAGGAGCTGTAATTGAAAATCTCGTTCTCCCCTATTATAACGATAATAGAAAAAAGGTTTCACTCCTGACGATCAAAGAAGTCACGGTCGCCAACGACGCTCGCATTGATAAGACCATCCTTAAAGGTGAAAATCTGAAGGTGTGGCTTTTCGATGAGGACGGAGCTATTCGCAGCACTACAGTCATTTCATCCGCCGACTACCTCGTAAACAAGGAGCAACTCGTTGCCAAAAGCGAGGTGCTTATGGTCGGATCCGATGGGAAATTTGCAGCTAAATCAAAAGGCGGAATTTTCTCGCTCACTACCGGCCAGGCTATCTTACTTGGCCCGGCCACCGCGCAATTTAAAATTCCGCAAAAAAAAGATATTGAAGCCCCATGAAATTACAGCCTCTCATCCTACTCACTGCCATTCCTCTTCTTTTTGCAGCCCCACCTCCCCGCGTTACAGATAAGGATCTTGCGCGTTTTGAGAGTCTCGTCAGCCCAAAGGAAAGACCTAATCTTGGAACGATTGAAAGTTACCAGAAAGCCGAAGCACGTAACCAAGCAACCGCTAAACGTATGGTAGACTTTTTAAATTCCGCCGGCCAAGCCACCTTGATTTCCCAAACCGATGCTCCGGCACCTTCCCAAGATGAAATCGAAGATCCTCTCGAGGGACTTTTTGAACCAGAACCAGACACGCTGGTTATTTCCTGCAGTAAAGGAATCTACCTAGACGGCGAATCCTATGAAATTGATTACCTAGGCAAAGTGAAAATCCAAGGCAAGGGACTGACCATGACCTGCGATAAACAACTCAAAGCTCTGTTCTACCCTCCTGAGAAAAAAGCAGCTGAAAAAAAACTACCGCCTGAGGAAGCAAACAAAGATCCACTCGCTAAATTTGGAGGGTTTGGAGAGCTCAAACAATTTACTGCGGGCGGAAATGTCCGGGTCAACGGTAAGACTCAAGACGGGCAAAAAGTCTATATGGGAGGAGACAACGCTCTTTATGAAATGAGTAAAGAAGGTGATTTAGAAAACTCCACGATCACTTTTCGTGGGAAAAAAATCGGTTTCATGATGGGAGACGTCACTAATAAAACCAACACCGCGACCTCTTATGCCATGACTTCCGTTTCCGACGACGCATGGATCAAAGCCGTGGTTCGAGGTCAAATGCTTTTCGTTGAATGGAGTCCTACTGGCTGGCTCACAAAGGTCGGATTACCCCCACAAGCCCCAGAAAAGAAATAGGGAACACATGAGCACCCAACCCCCACTCCTTGAAGTCCAAGGACTCCAAAAATCATACGGTGGCCGAAAGGTTGTCGATGATGTAGGGCTCCGCGTGAATCCAGGCGAAATCGTGGGATTACTCGGCCCTAATGGGGCAGGGAAAACCACCACTTTTTATATGGTCGCCGGCTTGGTTCGCCCCGACCATGGCCGGGTTTCATTTCTCTCGAAGGAGATCACCCGGCAACCCATGCATAAACGGGCACGACACGGGATGGGATACCTTCCTCAGGAAGAATCAATTTTCCGAAAACTCAGCGTGAAAGATAATCTCCTTGCCGTCCTTGAGACCCGCAAAGAAATCTCAAAAAAACAGCGTCACGAACGAGCCGATTTTCTACTTGAGCGTTTCGGAATCACGCATGTGCATCAATCAATGGCGCTGGCTCTTTCGGGCGGCGAAAAAAGACGCCTCTCCCTCGCCCGCTGTCTTTGCACCGAACCAAAGCTTTTACTTCTCGACGAACCTTTCGTGGGGATCGACCCCATTGCGGTGCAAGAAATTCACAAAATCATCCGAGAGCTCAGAGATACCGACGGCCTTTCCATTCTAATCACCGACCATCAAGTACGAGAAACCCTCGACATTGTTGATCACGCCTCTCTTCTGGTGGAAGGGAAAGTAATGATTGAAGGGTCCTCCGAAGAATTGGTTAATAACGAAACCGCGCGTAAACTTTATTTTGGCTCGGATTTTAGGTTCTAAAAAGAGCCTTGAGCTGCTTCTTGATCGCCGAACTAGACGACTTGTGTTCGACAACTCTAAAGAGAGAACGCTTTAAGATTAGAAATAGTTGTATCCGCACCGGAGGCAACAAGTTCTTCTTCGTTAAACTGACCGGTCGCAACCGCGACGCATTTCACACCGAAAGCATGAGCACAGGCGACATCCTTGGGAGTGTCGCCAATCACCAAAATCTCATTCTCAGAGAATTTTATGCCTGTAGATTTTTCGGCGCGCCCTAAAGCGATTGGACCGAGTTTGTTTCGATTCCAGTGATCATCTCCATAAGCTCCAAATTGAAAATAATCAGCAATACCGTAGTGAGATACTTTGACCATAGCTCCTCTTTCGATATTCCCAGTTAGAAGCCCCAAACAATGACCTTCTCTCCTCAAGGAAGCTAAAAGCGTCTTCACCCCTTCTAGAAGGCGGCCCCCATAGCTGGGATTTCGCAAATTTTCTTTCAATCGAGACAGATACGATTGATAAAACTCCTCTCCAACCACAGGGTCGTATTTACGTCCGAAGTATTCAAAAAATCCACGGAGAATTGCACCGTCAGTACCACCGGCAAGATCGAGAGGCGGGCCTGCCTCACCAAAAACTTCAATCGCAGCATCCTGAAGAGCGGTCAAACCCGCGCCTCCGGCATCCACTAGAGTGCCATCGATATCAAATAAAATGAGCATCGAAGGATTTAGGGAATATTTTACTTATCTTCGTCCTCTTGATTCTCCTCGCTTTCGTGACCTTCTTCTTTCTCAATGTCATCCGAGTCGTCAAACTCATGATCCTTAGCCTCATCTTCATGAATAAGCTCACCGTGGGATAGCATGAAACGACGCTCGCGCTTCTCAGCTGCAATCGGGGAGAGAACCATTCCGATAGCACGGCCAGCCAACTTAGGTTCCATATCAACGTGGGACATCCCAGCGAGATCATCTTTGACCCGCTCCATGACCTCAAATCCAATATCCCGGTGGGCATTTTCACGGCCACGAAACTGAAGCTGAACACGAACCTTGTTACCCTCATCGAGAAACTTCTCAGCACGAGCGCATTTGATATTATAATCATGCTCCTCGGTGCGAACGCGAAATTTCACTTCTTTCATCTTCACCGGACCTTTACTCTTTGAAGTTTTTTTCAGCTTGGACTGCTCATACTTATATTTCCCGTAATCAACGATTCGGCAAACTGGAGGATCAGCTTTGGGCGCAATCTCAACGAGATCGAGCCCCACAGATTTGGCTTTATCGATCGCTTCACGAGTTGTCATGACCCCGAGTTGTTGACTCTCTTCGCCGTAAACAACGCGGATCCTTGGAGCACGAATACGATCGTTTACCCGGGTCATATCCCGGCGTGCTCTTTTAAACTTTTTTTTCTTCTTAGCTATGGTCTTGGCAGGTTGTGGTTATGAGGGGGAGAACTCAAGCAGACATGAAGCCGCCTTGGGTCCAAGAGGATTAAAATCAGCCTGGTAAAGGCGCATGCAAGCATCATCTCTCATACGTGGGACACGTAAATTGATAACAGCCGGGCCTTAAAGCGATCGGCTGGAGATGTCTTGGGAAATCTTGCTGACGAAATCATTCGTTGAAATACTGCCGAGATCACCTTGATCTCGATGGCGCACACTCACGGAATTTTCTTCCACTTCACGAGCACCAAGAACTGCAAGATAAGGAATTCGATCCATCCGCGCAAGGCGAATCTTGGCACCAATTTTGTCACCTGCATGGTCGACCGAAACGCGGGCTCCTGCCTCGGCAAGTTCCATTGCTAGCGTATCAGCTTCTTTGGAATATTTTTCGGAAATCGGAAGTATTCTCACCTGCTCGGGAGCCAGCCAGGTTGGAAACTTGCCTTCGAAGTGCTCGATTAGTAGTCCTACAAACCGCTCAAGAGACCCAAATGGTGCGCGATGAATCATGACCGGCCGATGTGCCTTGTTATCCGAGCCAACGTAGCTGAGGTCAAAGCGTTCGGGCAAATTGTAGTCGACCTGGACCGTCCCAAGTTGCCAATCACGGCCTATAACGTCCTTGACCACAAAGTCGATTTTAGGGCCATAAAAGGCGGCTTCTCCAGGTTCCTCGGTGTAATCGACTTCAAGAGTTTGAACGGCTTCACGCAAAGCGGCTTCCGCTTTATCCCAATTTTCGGGGTCGCCCACGTATTTATCGCTATCAGGATCACGTAGGGAGAGCCTGACTCCATAATCGCTCATGCCGAGAGTAGTGAGGACTTTTTTCACGAGGCCAAGACACCCTTGAATTTCTTCTCCAACCTGCTCCGGCGTACAGAAAAGGTGCGCGTCATCCTGAGTAAAACTACGAACACGAGTCAATCCACCAAGTTCACCAGATTGCTCCCACCGGTAAACCGTACCAAACTCAGCGAGTCGCACCGGAAGATCACGGTAGGAACGATGCTCGCTGTCAAAAATCTTGATGTGATGAGGGCAGTTCATTGGCTTGAGAAGAAACCCCTCGATCTCACCAGTGGAGATAAAATTGATTAAATCACTACACTTCGCACCTTCTTCTCCGAGCTTTTTCATGGCATCTCGCTCCACGATAGGCGGGAATTGGCTATCCTCATAATATGGGAAGTGCCCAGATGTTCGATAAAGACCAAGTTTACCGATATGCGGAGTAAACACTTGAAAATATCCCTGCTTGTCGAGTTCTTCAGTGATAAAGTCCTGCAGCTCACGACGAATGATTCCGCCTTTCGGTTTCCAAAGCGGCAGGCCCTGCCCCACCGATTCATCGAAAGCAAAAAGATTCATTTCTTTGCCTAAGCGACGATGATCACGCTTTTTCGCCTCTTCAAGTCGCTCGAGATGCTCGTCGAGAAGCGTCCGATTTTTGAAACAAGTCCCATAGATTCTTTGAAGAGATTGTTGATCTTTATCTCCCTTGTAGAACGCACTGGCTACTGACATTACCTTGAAGGCCTTACAATTACCAGTCCTGCCCACGTGAGGACCGGCGCAGAGGTCCCAAAAATCGCCGTTTTTGAAGATCGATATTTCTTCGTCTTCCGGAATGTCATTGAGGAGATCGACTTTGAAGACTGATTCGACCTCACGCTCACTGACCGCCGCCAGTCGGCCCGCCTTTGCCAAAGACATTGCTTCGTCCCGGCTCACCACCATTCGCTCGAAAGAAGAGTTTTCCTTTACCACCTTCTTCATCTCAGCCTCGATCTGCGGAAAATCATCGGGCGAAATACGGTGCTTTAAATCGACATCATAGTAAAAACCACCCTCCACCGGAGGTCCGGCGGCAAACTGAGCATCCGGCCAAATCCGTGAAACCGCAGTCGCCAGCACGTGAGCACAGGAGTGGCGCAGGCGCTCCAGATCCGACATCTGGTGGCGCTCTTCAAGGGTTTTACGGTCTTTTTCGTCTGCCATGGAACGCGGAGATAAAGCAGGTCACTGGAGGAAATGCAAGCGTTGCTCACAGCGGAAATGCGAGTATCTATGAACTTCCGATGAGAATTCCGACCCTAGAGGACCGCCTCGCCGTCCGAGAAAAGCCCGCAAGCTCCCCTGTGATGTTTCAGACCTGGAGTAATCTCCTTTTTCTCCATTGGGAAATCGACGTGCAGGAAATCGCAAAACGAATTCCCAATCGTCTCTCAGTCGATCTGCACGAAGGAAAAACCTACCTCGGTCTCGTCCCTTTTTTTATGAGAAAGGTCCGACCGCGTTTTTTACCACAAATGCCCGGGCTTTCCAATTTTCTCGAACTAAACATCCGTGCATACGTACACGACGAGCAAGGAAGGCCCGGAGTCTGGTTTTTTTCGCTCGATTGCGATCAGCCAATTGCCGTAGAGGTCGCTCGTAAGTTTTTCCATCTTCCTTATCAACATGCTGAAATGTCGACCCAAGGATCGGTCTATCGCTGTCAGCGTAAGAATTGTGAAGAGAAAGCCGTGTTTGATTACGAAGGCTCTGGCAAGCTCCGAACCGCAAAGCCGGGTTCACTAGAATTCTTCCTCCTCGAGCGCTACCTCCTCTTTTCAGAATCGCGGGGCGGAAAAATCCACTGTGGCAAAGTTCAACACTCACCCTATCAATTTACCGAGGCCAGAGTCAGGAGAAGTAGCAAAGCTCCCCTAAAATGGGAAAAATTCTCAGTCGAAAACGAGCCAACCTCACAACTCTACAGCCCAGGTGTTCCAGTTAGCATCCATCCGCTCCGACCAGTAGATTGATGATTACGAGAACTTACTCTTACCTGAAAAAAAGAGCGACAGGGTCACCCCTGCCGCTCTTCACACCTACGATCCCAATCGCAATGGATTGTGTTATCTAACCTCAAGAAGCCTTCCTCGCGAGAAAAACCTCTTTCGGCTTCTCTCTTATACGCAGGCTTTTCCGCATTTTATCAAGCGCGATATTTTGCAACTGGCGAATTCTCTCTCTCGTGACTTTAAATTCGCGCCCAACTTCTTCTAATGTCATCGCGTTTTTACCCGAAAGACCATATCGGGCCTTAATAATCTTTGATTCGCGCTCATCGAGAACCTCAAGTAGAGAATCTATCTGATTGAGCATATTTTTGTCAGAAAGCACCTCAAAAGGATTCTCGGCATGCTCATCGCCAATGATTTCGGCGAAACTTGAGCGCTCTTCGTCCCCCACAGGTGAATCAAGAGAAGTTGGCCGCTGTGCCGCTCGTTTTAGAAGGGAAAGCTTTTTGGGAGCCATCCCAGTTTCACCGCATAATTCTTCGTCGGTCGGCTCGCGACCATAAGATTCGGTGAGCAGAGTCATGACTCGACGTAACTTCGCAATTTTATCAACCATATGAACTGGAAGTCGTATCGTCTTGCTTTGGTTGGCAAGAGCTCGCTTGATCGACTGCTTAATCCACCACGAACCATAAGTTGAAAGCTTCCCACCTTTTGCCGGATCAAAGCGCTCAACGGCCTTCATGAGTCCGATATTGCCCTCCGAAATTAAATCCATAAGAGGGAGACCATAATTTGAATAATCCTGCGCTATTTTCACAACGAGACGCAAATTCGCCTTAATCATTCGCGTTCTGGCGTCTTGATCACCCTTTCTGATAAGGGCCGCCAGTTCTATTTCTTCCTTAGAGGTCAGCAAGGGAGTTTCGCTGATCTCACGCATATAGAGTCTTAAGCTGCTGTCGGCATCATAGCGTGAGGAGCTGATTTTTGGTGTTTGGGGGGGTATTTTCATAGTTTTGTCTTTCGTAAAGCGACTGGAACTTTGCTTTTCGCTGAAACATCGTGATCACAATGTAAACTCAAGCATCTATAAAACATGACGCACCCATCCCCACCTGCGTTACTTCGTTTGTATGAAAATTACAGATTTTTAAAATGCATCCAGTTTTCAGTCTGATCATCTAACCTTCCACTCCCGACCCTTCTGTTGCCAAATTCCTCATTTATCTATCTTTCAGACCAAGACTAACTAGCTCCATGCCCAAGATCCTATTTGGGCATAGTTCCCACAAAAAAAGCGGGACCGGTCAGGGCCCGCTTTTTGTCTGAAATCGTCGCTTACTTCTGTAACTTAGAATCAAGCATCAAAGTTGTAGGCCGTTTCACCGTGCTCGGCAGAATCTAGACCTTCTGCCTCAACCTCTTCCGAAACCCGTAGCCCCACCGTCTTTTTGATAAGCGTAACAATGATGAATGTTGCGACTGCGGACCAAACGACCGTTATTCCGACGGACTTCAGCTGAACAATGAGCTGCTCGATACTAGAATAAGTTTCACCAGTTTCAGGATTCTCACTGAGCCCCAAGCCCCCGAGGACCCCCTCGGCACCTAGAAATGCGACCATGATGATACCCAGTATGCCACCCACACCGTGCACCGCGAAGACATCGAGCGAGTCATCAATATTCAATTTGTTACGGACAACTCCGCACATGAAATAACAAATAACCCCGGCCGAAAGTCCGATCAAAAGAGCCCCCATCGGCCCAACGTTACCTGAAGCCGGCGTTATTGTAGCTAGGCCAGCCACCATTCCGGTCGCGATTCCAACTACCCCAGTTTTACCTGTTTGGATTCGCTCTACGAGGCACCAAACCAGCGCAGCTGTGGCAGCAGAAATATGAGTCACTAACATTGTCATCCCTGCCGCTCCGCTGGCTCCGCCCTGCGAACCGGCATTGAAACCAAACCAGCCAACCCAGAGGAGAGAAGCACCAATCATCACAAGGCCCGGACTATGAGGAGGCTGAAGCTGCTTCGGGAAACCCTGACGTGGCCCGATCATCTTGGCTAGAACCAGCGCAGATACCCCAGCGGTCGCATGAACCACGATTCCTCCTGCAAGATCAATCACTCCCCAACTGGCCATAATTCCGCCACCCCAAACCCAGAAAACAGCTGGAGCATAGACAAGAACCAACCAAAGGGCTGTGAAAACCATCACCGCAACAAACTTCATGCGTTCGACAAATGCTCCGACGATCAGTCCTGGAGTAATGATGGCGAAAGTCATTTGAAACATTACAAAAACAGTCTCCGGAATCCCACCGGTAACACTATCCAATCCCACGCCCTCAAGAAAAGACTTACTGAATCCTCCGACCCATTTCCAACCTTGGTCGTCAAAGGACATCGAGTAAAGAAAGGCTACCCACATTATCGACGCCAATGCCGCGATCGCGTAACAATGCATCAAGACTGAGAGGACGTTTTTAGATCTCACCAAGCCCCCGTAAAAAAGGGCCAAGCCGGGAAGAGTCATCAGCAGCACAAGAACCGTGGCTGTAATCATCCAGGCTGTATTGCCGGTGTCGATTGGAGTCTCGCCCTGAGCCCAAAGAGAGCCCGAGCTAAGGAACAGCATTGCTAAGAATGCTCCTAAGGATTTCATGGAATGGCAGTATGTCGTCATAATTTATCGATTTGTGTTCCGAACCATCAGGTCGGAGACCTAAATGGAGCATTTCTCATGCCAATTATGAATTTCATTCATCTACGCGTGGCACACCCGTTGCTAACCTCTTTTCGTTCAACTGAACCCAATATACAAGATGCGAAAGCTAACACAAAAAATGACAAAGGCATGGCTGCTCACCTTAGCAGTCGGTCTCTTCGCCGGATTTGGCGTATCAAACGCCCAAGAAGTAACTGAGGAGACTCCTCCTGCAGCAGAGGAAGTCGATGAAACCAAAGCTGGATACGAGGAGCTTGTTGCCGGACAAGGAGACACGGCCTACGCCTTCGACTTCTTTACCACATCGATGCTCTGGACAGTTATTGCCGCAGCTATGGTTTTCATCATGCACCTCGGCTTTGCGACCTTGGAAGCTGGTTTAACCCAAAAGAAGAATACGGTGAACATCCTCTTCAAGAATGTTTGGATTATCTCCGTTGGTCTGCTCACTTATGCGCTCACAGGATTCAACACGCACTACCCGGGAGATTTTAACGGTTATTTCTCAATTGGAGGATTGATAGGGGATCTTAATGCGGACGGTGGAGATACTTTTGGGTATGGTGGGGTTGGCCTCGCCATGACTGGCTACGGCGACTTCATCTTCCAAGCAATGTTTGCCGCGACAGCTGCGACGATTGTTTCAGGAGCAGTCGCTGAGCGGATTAAAATCGGCTTCTTCATGATTTACTCTACGATTCTCGTTGCGTTCGGTTACACGATCGCGGGTTCGTGGCACTGGGGTGGAGGATTCCTCTCTGCGCTAGAAACACCTTTCAAGGATTTTGCAGGTTCAACTGTGGTTCATGGCTTCGGTGGAGCTGCCGCTCTTGCTGCAGTTATAGTTTTAGGACCTCGCGCTGGAAAATATACTCCTAATGGTGTTAAGCCCATCCTCGGTCACAGTATGCCACTCGCAGCGATTGGAGTTTTCCTCCTCTTCTTCGGATGGTTTGGTTTCAACGGGGGATCAGTTCTTTCAGCTGCGCCAGGACCACTTGGTCTCGTTTTCACCACAACAGCGCTTGCAGCTGCTGCGGGCGGGGTCGCTTCAATCGTGACCTCTATGATTGTCCTCAAAAAGCCAGATCTATCGATGGCCCTCAACGGTCTCCTTGCAGGGCTCGTATCGATCACTGCTGGAGCTGACGTAGTCGGTCCCTGGGGTGCCGTTATCATGGGAGCAATTGGCGGAGTGATCGTGGTGTTCTCCATTCTCTTCTTTGACAATATCAAGATAGATGATCCCGTCGGTGCCATCTCAGTTCATGGAACTTGCGGAATTTGGGGAACAGTCGCCCTAGTTTTCTTCACAACTGAGGAGGCAGGAACCTTTAGCCTCATGTCCCAATTGACCGGAGTTGCTGCTGTCTACATCTTTGCCTTTGTCTTCTCGTTGATCCTCTGCATCATTGGCAAGTTGATGTTTGGAATTAGAGTTTCCGACGAAGAAGAAGCTGAAGGACTTGACGTAGCTGAGCACGGTGCTCCAGCCTACGCCGACTGAGCCACTTTCTGTTGATAAACCTCTCAAAGACCGCAGGTTCGCCTGCGGTCTTTTTTTGATCTCTACCCCTCGATGACCTCGTAAACCACCGGCTGACCGCTAGATACCGTATCACTCAAAGTCACGGCGGCCTGCACCTTTGCGGCAGCCAATTCAGCCTCCTCCACCGAGCAGGCGTGAACCAAAGCCAGACAATCACCCTCACTCACCTGCTGTCCCAGCTGGGGAAGCTCCGACAATCCGACAGCGTGGTCGATTCCATCTTCCGCCCGACGTCTCCCACCGCCCAACTCGACCACCGCCATACCGAGCTCACGGGTCTCAATTTGCGCCACCCAACCGCTTCTGGGAGATTTCACCTCAACAATCTCCTCCGCCTTAGGAAGATATTTCTCGGGTTCTTCTACAAAATCACCGGGTCCACCGAGTCCCTCGACCATTTGACCAAAGACCTGTGCCGCCTTCCCAGAATTTAAGGCTCGCCCCAGATCGCGACGCGCTTGATCCCGATCCTTCGCCAAACCTCCCAGCACTAATAACTCGGCCGAAAGGCTCATCACCACAGTATCGAGCCGCGAGCGATCTCCCTCCCCTCTCAAAAATTTGACGGCATCCAAAACCTCGAGTGCATTGCCCGCCGTTCCTGCCAAGGGTTCATTCATGTCGGTCACCAGCGCGCTGGTTTTTACGCCCGCCCCATTGGAAACTCCTACGATACTTTCGGCGAGCGCCAGCGAATCGGGATAGTCCTTCATAAAGGCCCCACTCCCTGTTTTCACATCCATTACTAATGCCTCTAGGCCCGCCGCCAGCTTTTTGGAAAGAATGGAGGCGGTGATTAAGTCGAGCGACTCCACCGTCGCCGTAATATCGC
>MDTB01069109.1_pt1 | contig 12837 bp, 8 predicted proteins | sample 811161 | NCBI WGS metagenome assembly MDTB01 (sample SAMN05326650, study PRJNA326480) | marine metagenome | isolation source: seawater | place: Mediterranean Sea | collected 2009 | reverse complement strand
TAGTAGATATCGTACTTCACAGAATCAGGCACTGTCTGGAAGGCGTACCTGACCCTGTTATTCAAATCGACATCGCCGTCTATTGATACCTCTGAGACGGGGAGTGGAGTAGCCTGAGCTGTAGTAGAAGATAGCAGGAGGAGAGCGAGAAGGGTAGCGGCGGTTATTCCCGCCGTTCGACCCCCCATCGCCCTCACTCCTTGTTGCGTTTTACCTCAGTTTTATCTGATCGATTAACCGGCCTACATTGTTGCCATGTAATGGAGCTTGGTCTGTCCTGTTATCGTGCCATCAGCTGCCACGGCGAACTCACAGTTGCTTCCATCGTCAGAGGCGGTTCCGTCTACATCCTCGCAGTGAGTACCGAGCCAGTTTGCATCCTGATCTTCTGCACCCCACTCGTAAGTACCTGGGTTCATGGTTATCTCCACGGTCCACATCATACCGTCCTGAGTGCCCGACTCCAGGGACCAGTCCGAGGTGTAATTTCCCTTGAAGTTCACAGCGGTGACAGAGTTGTCATCCGTATGAACCATCAGAGTTACGGTTACTGAGACATCGACGCCGTCGATTCCATCGCAGTTCTGATCGATTCCATCGCCCTCCGGGTCATCGGCACCGGGGTAGACGGTGGCGTCATTGTCGTTGCAGTCTGCATCGGCGCCGTCGATGGAGTATCCGTCGTCATCGGCGTCGTCGTCGACCGTCAGCGGTATTCCGAGTGCCTTCTCTATGGCGGCCTGCGCCTTTCGAGCTGCGTCGGCTGGATCCATCCCGTTGTCGAAGACATCTGCGAGCATGGAGTCCACAGGGCCCCATACGGATCCCATGGCTGCGTATGCAGGGGCGCCGAAGCCTCTGGCCATCTGGGCGCCGAAGCCCGCGACTACGGAGTCGCTGGCCACATCTGGGTGGTCTAGTACGGAGGACATGACCGGGAGGAGTTTCGCGGTCTTTGCGAATTCGACCTGGCTGTCATATCCTGAGAGGTACTTCGTCAGAGTCACTGCAGCGGCCTTGGAGTCCGAGCCGGACGATACAGACCATCCCTTCATACCCACGAATGGGCTGAATGGGATCTCTAGTACAGAGAGCGGCATTACTGTGTGGCCGAAGTTGACGTTGGAGGCCTCGATGCCGCCATACGCCCATGGTCCTTGGATGATGAAGGCTACTTCGTTGTCCTTGAACATGTCTTCCATGTTGCCCCAGTCGCAGCCGGCCTTGAGCACGGCTGGTGAGCTGCCATCAGGCAGGACCCCTGTGCCGCCTGCTGGCTGTCCGTAGAGAGCCAACTGGATCGTCTGGATCGCCGAGACGGTGCTGGCGCTGTTTATTGTGGGGTTGCCGGAGTCATCGAAGATCGATCCGCCATAGCCGGTCAGCCATGGCCAGAACTGGTATGCAGCCTTGTAAGGGAAGCAAAGGCCCCAGTGATCATCAGAGGCCATACTGGCAGTGACGGCAGCGGTGTAGAACTCGGTGAAAGTCCAGTTGCTTATGTTGCCGTAATCAACACCAACGGTGTCAAGTACGTCCTTGTTGTAGTACAATGCTACGGAGTCCCCGGACTGTGGTAGTCCGAGTATCTCGCCGTTGACTGTGACGCCCGACATCGATGATCCATACGCTGTCAGTTCTGCTGGAGTCATGTATGGAGCGAGGTCCTCGATGATGGAAACGCCGCCGACGTTGTTTGCGGCGACTTCTCCCAGTGCATCGTTCTGAAGGCGGAATACGTCTGGCGCCTCGCCGGCCTGTGCTGCAGTGACGTACTGCGGCTTCAGATCGTCGAATGGCACGTATTGCACGTCGAGGTCGTAATTGGCATGCGAAGCCTCGAACGCCGCTATGACGTTGTTGAATGCCTCCTCCTCGGTTGAGTCTAGCGCGTAGGAGTGCCATACAGTCAGGCTGTATGTACATGAGCCGTCGTCCTCGACTGCCGCTGCGTCATAGTTGCTGGCCTCTGAGTCCATGCATCCAGCCACTGGCGGGAATGCGCATGTACCGTCGTCCACCGTCGCATCGGGGTTGTAATTCGTAGCGGTGCTATCCGTACAGCCGTCTACGTCGGTCGTTGTCGTGTCATCATCATCTCCGCCGAGACATCCTGCAGCGGCCATAGAGACCATCAGCATGCTTAGCAAGAGGGACAGGATTTTGTTGTCCATGCGTATGGGGAAACTTAGTACAATATTAACTCAATTGGTAACATTATGTTAGTGTGATTTTTTTCACTTAAATGAGATTTCTTCTCAGTGCACCATTTTTCGAGTCATGGTGCCAGCATGCTGCCCCTATGAGTCCAGCATGGTTAGAATCCGGTGCCAATTTTACAGTCTCCCCCACATCAATCATGCCGAACCAAGAGGCTGGTTCCTCGGTGATTCCTCCGCCGAGAAGTATGATTTCTGGGGAAACGCATGTGGCTATTCTCTTGATGGCTGATGAGAGGTTGTTCGCCCAACTACTCATGTCCATGTCATTCTCTATTAGGGCCCTTGCGCTCGCCGTCTGATCTATGTGGACGCCATTCTCATTCAATAATCTGCCAAGCTCGATATTTCTGAGGAGGCGCCCCCCTTGCGATACAGCCGTACCGAGGGAAGTCCCTATTGTTACAAGGAGGATCGTTTCCGTTCCCGAGTATTTCTTGTGATTCCTGATTGCATGGTAGAGTGCTGAGTCGGCATCATTTAGCAATGTGGATGACAATCCATTCCCAGATAATGACTCTACGAGGGAGTCGTGCCTGATGTCATCGCCAATGTTAGGGCCATTGATCACCTCGTAATCGGATACCACTCCTGGGAATCCCACCCCTATGTCTGTACCCTTGTATTGAACCTCACGAATGATGGTTCTTACGGACTCAGTTATTCTTGCGAGTCGTGGCAGAGGTTCATGCTCAATGGTGCATCTTTGACCCACGACACGTCCCGCGTTTACATCGACAATTCCCCCTTTTACGGAAGAGCCCCCGATATCAATACCCAAGACTAGATTCTCGGCCATCGTGCCATGGCAAACGGCCAGAGGATTTCACCGATTCGGAAAGCCATGCCCATGAATGATGAGATTCCCAATGGTCGGGAGCCATCCACGACCAATTTCTCTTGCTGACAAGACCCGGGGTGTTAGTCCTCGCAGAGCTGCCGAGCCCCAAAACGTCTTGCAGAGGTATGATCACAATCTCCGCTTTTGACGACATAAGCCTCTTCACCGCCTCCATTGGCACGTCCGCGGAATTGCAGCCGAGGGACGCCCTGACTCTCTTCTTGTCATCCGAGCTGATCTTCGAATACCATCCTGCAAAGGTATCGTTATCGTGCGTACCCGTGTATGCAACCACTCTCTCAGGAATATGATCAAGATGATGTGGCGGAGCATCGTACCCCCATCCGAACTGAAGTATTGACATCCCATGCAAGTTGTAGGCATCCCTGAGCCTGATTGCAGCATCGCCAGCCATCCCCAGGTCCTCAGCGATTAGGAAATCCGAGGAGTCGATTATCGCATCCATTAGCGATGCGCCCGGGCCCTCCGCCCATCGGCCACCGCGTGCATCCTCAGCCTCAGGCGGTATCGCCCAGTATTCGGCAAGTCCGATGAAATGGTCTATGCGAATCCCTGGTGTCCTGCGTGAAGCTGTCTCGACCCTTTTCTTCCACCATTCGTAGCTAGATTTCTGGTGCGCTGGCCATGCGTATGTGGGGTTGCCCCAGAGTTGGCCAAGAGGATTGAATGAATCAGGGGGGGCGCCTGAGCGCTCAAGTGGCTCCCCATTCGGCCCTATGTTGAATAGTTCCTTGCTGTGCCACGTGTCTGCAGAGTCATGCGCCACATAGAGCGGGATATCGCCAAGCAACAGCACGCCATTCTCACGTGCGTGTGTCTCGATTGATCTCATAGCATTCTCAAGTTTCCACTGTATGCTAATTTCACGCCAGTAGTGCTCTTCATTGTCTGATCTGAGACGCTCGAGATCTCGGACCGAGGGGTTAGACCAAGGACCCCATTTCACCCAACTCCTTGGGTCGATTGACTTCAGTATCCTAAATAATGCCCATGGGTCCGCCCACTCTGAGTTCTCGAGCCATGCATCCAAATCGTGTCTAGATGGGTCACTAAAATCTCCTGCGAGGCCATGTAGTAATTCCGGGTCCATGGCAAATGCAGAAGGGCTTGCATACGGGGACCCTACGAAATCAGGGGGGTTCAGAGGAAGTATTTGCCACACTCCGATACCGGAAGAAGCGAATGCATCTATCGCTCTGATACTGGCCTCTCTGAGACTACCTGGCGCATCGTCCCTTGGGATGGACTGGATTGGAAGCAGGATTCCAGCGGTCCTCACTCTACTTTCGCAGCGAAGCCAGCAGATAAATGGGATGTTTGCCCGTTAATAGGCACTAACAATTCTATAGTGCGAGATTGAAACCTATATGCTCTTACTAACATCCTATGGTACAGGCGTGATGGAGATGAATGGGTCGATCGGGGATTATCGGGAAAGAAGATTCGTGGGTCTTGCTCTTGTAGCAATTATGGTATCTGTACCGCTTGGAGGAGTGATTCCAGCGTCTGCTGATTCGTCTGAAACGGAAGATCATGGCCCTATCAATCTAGCAATAATACTGCACATGCATCAACCATATTACAAGAATATAGAATCGGGATTTTACGAATTGCCATGGGTCAGGGTGCATGGGAGTCATGAATACATAGACAGCCCGGGCATCCTGGGGATGTATCCGGGCACGAACGTGACCTACAACATCGTTCCCTCGTTGATAGAGCAGCTCGAGGATTACAGCGACCCGTCCACCATGGATCTGCATTTAGCTCTTGCAAAATCAAACTGGATTACGGACGGAGAGGGGTATGCGACGGACTATCCCACTGATCTGAGTGAATGGGAACTCGCGCAAATGATGTTCGAATACTTCAGGATACAACCATGGGTGTATGACGTCGATGGAGAGCACCCTGAACTGGGGTGGATGGAACCAGCTAGCAGTTCATTCGGGGCCCTGAAAGATGGAAGGGACAACAGTGATCCTTCTTTCGTTAGGGCGTATCAGGCGGCTCCCGGTGATTCACGAGGCCCTAAATCGTCAGTCATATTCCATCCTCAGCACCTCCTTGACGCGACAGTTCTATTCCATCTCTTCCAGAACTCTGGCCCATTGGTAATGGGAGACTACGATTACCTGCTCGCAGAAACTGCTGCAAGTGCTGAAATGCAATCGATATTTGAGAAGGAGGCGCCATACACCGTGAGCGATCTTGAGACAGTTCTTTCATATCAGAGCGAACAGATGCTCAATGTCATGCCATTGTACTCAAATCTAGCTAATACCTCACAAGTAGAGTTGACTACAACTCCGAAATATCATCCGATTATGCCTCTCCTAGCCATGCCAGGCTGGACTATGGAAGACGGCATACCAGTTGAGAAGGATGCGTGGATTTCTGATGTGGAGGAGCAAGTCTCTGAAGGACTGGATCTTTTCGAGGCCAGCACGGGCATCAGGCCTAGCGGTATGTGGCCCTCTGAACAAGCGGTCTCACAGGCAGTAATCGCGCCGATGGCAGAGAACGGCATACAGTGGGCTGTTAGCGACAAGCAAGTTCTGTCTCAGTCCGTCAAGTTGGGTGGGGGAAATCCGTCTGACGCCTCTACCATGGACATCACGTCCCCCTGGATGGTTGAATCAGGAGGGCAAGAGATGATGATGGTGTTCAGGGAGACAGGGATATCTGACAGAATTGCATTCACGTACGGAGACATGGATGTGGAGGATGCTGTGGCTGATTTCATATCGCAGGTGGAGAACAGGAGAATTGACATCATTAATGCCGGAGGAAATCCCGAAGATCACCTACTAACAGTGGCTGCTGATGGTGAGAATTGGCTTTTCATGAGCGGTTTCGGTTCCAGCGACAACGGCAGAGAATTCCTTCACGAGTGGTTCGATGCACTGCAAGATCATCCGACGATCAGGACTATGACCCCAGGGCAGTATCTCGAAGAAAAAGGAACGGATCAACTTCCAAGATTGGAAGAGCTTGCTACGGGCTCATGGATCCAGGGGGACTTGTCCACATGGGCGGGCGAGGAAGAGGAGTCGATTGGATGGCACCGCTTGGTTGCTGCAAGAGACGTATACATGCAGGTCCTGAATGAACAGCCGAACAATCCTGGCCTTCCAGCCGCTAAGCATGCTCTGATGGCTGCTCAGGGAAGTGATTGGTTCTGGTGGTATGGTGCAGACCAGGACTCTGGAGATGATTCGCAGTTCGATGCACTCTTCAGAACCCATCTCAGAACCATATACGAGAGTCTTGGCGTGGGACTTCCCCCTGACCTTCTAGACCTCTCCGGGAACGTAGCTACGCCGACGAGGCCATCGAGTGGTCTGATGGAGCCATTCTACGATGGCCTATCATTCCCGGGAGAATGGAACTCCGCTGCTGAATACGATGCAGGCAGCGGTAGTGGTGCGGCTGATATAACAAGTATAGAGATTGGTCATGATACTGGCAGCATACACCTAAAGATAGGAGTAGGAGATATCGATTCTTACCTCGACCCAGATTCATACGAAGGCGGAACGCCCCACATCCAGATTTATCTTATGGCACCCAATGCAGTTGACAACAATGTTGCTCAGGCGAATTTCCACACGTACTATGGGATGGAGCCTTTGAATATGCCAACCACGAAGATGCTGTGGTTCGATTTCAATCAGCTCCGAAGCGATGGGCGTATGACGTACAACACATTCCAATCACAGGGTAACGAAGAATGGTCAATTGAGTCACAAGGGGCATTGGGGCTAATTGTTGCTGATGAGGTCTTCGAGGTAGAGATACCATGGTCTACCGCTGATTTAGAGCCGAATGGTTTCACCAGACTCCGCATCGTTAGCAGCGTATACCAAAGTAGAGCCGCCGGAGGCGGGGCTGATATCGAATTGGCACCGACGCCACCGATGCAGATTTCTATGCCAAATCTAGAGTCGTGGGTCAAAATTCTCGATATGCAGGACCCGACCGGCGATGAAACGGGAGATGGCGACTACACATACCCACTGGCAGGGGATTTTGCCCCTGGAGCAGGCCTGTTCGATCTTGAGCATGCGATTATCGAACAAAGTGCATGGAATGTGAGATTCACATTCACGATGGCTGAGATTACCAATAACTGGAATATGATGTGGGGGTGGTCTCATGCAAATATCCAGATCTATGTGGATTCGGCGCCGGGTGGCAACCAGGACTTGTTGCCAGGCACATACGCAAAGACTTCTCCCGAATGGGGTTGGGAATCTGCGGTCATGCTTGTGGGCGAGGCGGGGCCGGTCTACGGTATGACTCACGAATCATCGACACGGATAACCACGGGCATAGAGGCTCAGGCGAATCCAGAAACAAATACGATTGTCGCGACTATCTCGAAATCGATAATCGGAGGGGATCTTGCCACGTCCAGATTCCTCATAGTCGTAGGTAGCCAGGACGGGTATGGCGAAGGGAAGCTCCGAGCTGTCGATGAAACAGCTTCTACATGGGTTGCTGGAGGAGGCGCGCCTGCGAATCCAACTAACTTACAGAAATACCACTCATCCATCTGGGATGTACTCCTGCCTGAAAGCGTGGACCAAGGGGCCATGCTAAACTCGTATGACGTCAACACGATGACATATGCCGAACTCCATGGCCTTGAACTCCCGCCTATCGAACAGCAGGTGTACGGATTGACCGTGAGCGAAGTCACTGGTAACTCTGCATTGTTGACATGGTCCTCTGCAAAATCCGGACAGATGGAAGTTCGTGTAGCCGGTAACGGAGCCGATGTTGTGGATGAAACATGGGCATCTTCCAGCTCGGATCACGTATACGTCATTTCAGGCATGAGCCCGGGAGAAGATTACACAGTAACAATCAGTGCGGACGGAGTGAGTGTTAGCGCATCATTCGCTACACCTGAAGAGGTTGATACCGAAGCCCCTGAGATACTGGGTGCTGAGTATGAAGTTGATGATGGTGCTTACCACTTGACCTTCTTCACAACTGAACCATCTTCTATAGTGGTCGAGGTATGTACGGATGTGCAATGTTCGTCTGCCGATATTGGCGATGAATCGAATTATCCAACAGAACAAGTCCACCGGTACTCCCTGGCTGTGCCTGTGAGCAACCACACTGTGATGATTCATGCCATGGACGCAGCAGGAAATGACGCCTCGATGCTTCTAATCGAATCTGGCACCATATCGGACACGCAAGTAAACGATGGTACGCAGAATGGGAATGGTACCGATACTGGAGGAGATAACCAGGGTTCGGAAACGAATTCGCCGATTACCCCCTTGATCCTGGTAGTCATTGCCCTAGCCGCGGCGATTCTTGTCTTACAAGGCACGAGAAGACCATCCTCCGACGATATGGAAGATGGCCATTCGGACGCTGAGATGGAAGATTAGACGGGAGGGTTGTTTTTGATTGCCTATCTCAGTGCCGAAATAGGCCTATACAGCGAGTTGCACACATACTCCGGTGGCTTGGGGGTTCTGGCAGGCGATCATCTGAAGTCTGCTGCAGACGAAGGCATGGACATCGCAGCAGTAACGCTGCTATATCGAGAGGGTTATGGCAGACAACATCTGGATGACAAGGGCAATCAAACCGAGACATATCCCGATTTGGACCCCAACAAGCATCTTGAGGATACCGGCTTGGAATTATCCATACCCCTGGATGGTTCGAAACTCAACTCAAAGATCTGGAAGACGGTGATCAATGGCCCTGGCGGCCACGAGGTGCCGGTATACTTCCTCGATACCCGCCACACAAGCAACAGTGAGAGGCACATCAGCCTGTCTGACCGGCTTTACGCAGGAGGTGACGAGATGCGTGTACGACAGGAGTATCTCCTTGGAGTGGGGGGGATAAGGGCGCTCAAAATACTAGGCCACTGGCCCCTGAAGGGCTTGCACCTGAATGAAGGGCATTGCTCGATGGCTGCCCTTGAGATGATGCGTCAAGGCTGGAGCAGGGGAGAAGTCTCATCGAGAACCCTTTTTACGACCCATACCCCAGTCGCGGCAGGGCACGATCGATTCGAATGGGACCTTGTTGAGAGCGTTGTTCAGGACCTCATTGGGCCCTATGAGAAGAAAGTAGCAAATGATGGGGATCAATGCTCAATGAGCCACCTGGGAATCGGCATGGCGGGCAATGTGAATGCTGTATCCATTCTGAATGCCGAGGTGGCATCGGGAATGTTCCCTGGAGTTGACATTCGGCCGATTACCAATGGAGTTCATCATCCGACATGGGTATCGCCGACAATGGCGCGTCTATACGACGAGGAATTGCAGGGTTGGAGATCGGATGGAAGTGTTTTGCTTGAAGCGGGGGCTCTCAGCGAGACTGGGCTTGAACGTGCACGTTCAGAGTCACGCGCAGTCTTACGTGAGCTTGTCAAGTCGATGACGGGAGTGGATTTTGATGGGAATAGGCTCACAATAGGTTTTGCAAGACGTTTCGCGACTTACAAGCGTGCTTCGCTCGTATTCAGGGATATCCCGAGGCTCAATAAGATAGGTTCGGGTCGTATTCAATTCGTCTTTTCAGGCAAGGCCCACCCCAGGGACGAGGGAGGCAAGGCCCTGATCAAGGAGATATTCGATGCCTCGGACAAACTCGAGGATATTCCTGTTGCTTTCTTGGAAGATTATTCCATGGCGACCGGTCTGGCGATGACCAGTGGGGTTGACATTTGGCTCAATACCCCCGTAAGGCCCATGGAGGCAAGTGGCACATCAGGGATGAAAGCGGTCATGAACGGGGTACCGAATCTTTCCATCCTAGATGGATGGTGGCCTGAAGCCTGTAATCACGGGGTGAATGGGTGGGGAATTGGAAACAAGGAAGAGTCCAGGGATGATGATAGAGATTCAAACGCGCTCTACGATCTGCTGCAGGACGAGGTTTTGCCGGCGTGGAAATCAAGCAGAGATAGGTGGTTGTCCATAATGAGATCGGCTATCGTCGCAGGGTCTGCATTCACGGGACAACGCATGATTAGGGAATACGAGAATATCTACGAGACATTCGGATTGTGATATCTGTTGTCCAACAAGGACATTGATAAAAAAAAAGATGATGGGCAAGTTCATGATGGTCTCATCAAGAAAGTCCATGGCTGATGTCTCATTTGTGCTGTATGATGAGTCGAAACGACTCAGTATGCCGCACATCAAGGGGTCTTTCAACGACTGGGTTTTGGTTCCCATGGAGAAGGAGGGGGATGGCATATGGACCTACTCTCAGCCGATATCCGAAGGGACTTACGAATGGGGGATGGTTGAGCCTGATGGTTCCGAATGGGGCATATGGCTGCCTGAGAAAGCAGGGCATAGGGTCAATCTCGTAGTCACTGTGAGTCGCGCCGGTAGAGTAGACGGGTCGACTTCAATTCTAATTCCTTCGAAGCCATTGAATAAAAACAACAGTATCAACCCATTTCTGGGTCTATCGACGAAAGATAGGAAAGGCGTAGATGATCTTCTGAAGCTTCTTTCGAAAGCGAGTATGCTCAATGTTCTTCACGTCATAATATCTGCGAGAGAACCGGTGAGATTTGGAAAAATACAGAGATTGGCAGGAACATCGGCCACTTCTCTCTCGAGGAGGCTGAAAGAGCTGGAGGGTTGCGGACTGGTAAGACGCGCCACTCACAAGACCATTCCCCCGACAGTCGAGTACCAAGCCACACAAGTGGCCTTCGAAATGGGCCCTTCGCTGATACAGCTATACAACTGGGCGATTGATAGCCATGCTAAACTAGGATTTACGCAAGCGTGATTTGTGGCGCCGACAGCAGGACTCGAACCTGCGACCTGCGGATTAACAGTCCGCCGCTCCACCAACTAAGCTATGTCGGCCCAACTTGCGGCTGGACCAATCCTTCATCAATCAATCGCTAGTAAGGTCAGTCAGATTGGCAGCAATATCATTCCCATTCAATGGTGCCGGGGGGTTTGTGCGTGATATCGTAGACGACCCTGTTGACGTGCCCTTTGAGGGAGTTGGTGATTTCCGTACTGATCCCGGATAGAACATCGTGAGGTATTGGGGAGTATCTGGCGGACATGCCGTCTAAACTTGTCACTGCGCGCACAACTATTGTCTCGCCATGAACCCTCGCATCGCCATGCACGCCAACTGAGCGAACCGGGAGGAGGGCTGCGAAATATTGCCAGGGGAGATCGCAAAGTCCGGACTGCGCCGCCTCCATGATTCTTCGTTCGACGATATCGCACGCTATCCTACAGGCATCGGCGCGTTCTCTCGTGACATCCCCCAGTACCCGGACGGCTAAGCCGGGCCCAGGGAAAGGCTGTCTCTCGGAGGATGCGATGCCCAGGTGCCGTGCGATTGCTCTGACTTCGTCCTTGTAGAAGTCTCGAAGAGGTTCGACAATTGAGAGATCTATGTCCTCAGGTATGCCCCCCACATTGTGATGGCTCTTGATAACGTCGCGCTCACCGCCCCCTGATTCTATCCAGTCGGGGGCGATAGTCCCTTGGACCAGATATTTAGCGCCAATTTCACGCTGTTCTTCTTCGAAAACCCTGATGAACTGCTCCCCTATCGCTTTCCTCTTATCCTCAGGATCGGTTACCCCGTCCAATGAATCAAAGAAGCGGTCCGATGCATCTACGACCTTGAGTTGTATGCCCATCTCGTCGAACATAGCGGAGACCTCCTCGGACTCGCCTAACCTCATGAGGCCAGTATCGACATATACGCAATGAAGCAAATCGCCTACAGCCCTGTGTGCTAGAATCGCAGCGACAGTAGAATCGATTCCCCCGCTACATGCTATGATAGCAGTGTCATCTATCCCTGATTTGAGAAGATCTAGGGCCTCCTCGACGAGGTTTTCGGTCTTCATCGGATCACCCCTGAATTGATGAGTCGTCCGCGATGACCTTCTGAGTCATCTCGTGCCTCCATGAGGCATAGGAGGCAGATAATTCGGAATCGCTTGACGCCAGTATCTGGACGGCCAGAGCTCCTGCATTATCTCCTCTATCGACACCAACTGTTGCAACTGGCATCCCAGGTGGCATCTGAACAATCGAAAGTAGTGAGTCGAGGGGGACCTTACCCCCGACTGGAACACCTATCACCGGCTTGGACGTCATGGATGCGATAACCCCCGGAAGGGCTGCGGCAACGCCTGCAATACCAACGAATACAGTGCAACCAGCCTCTTCCGCTGCTTCTATTATACCCTCAAGATACTTTGGAGCGCGGTGCGCTGATGCGACTCTTAACTCATATTCAATTCCAAAGCGATCTAGAATCGCAGTACATTTCTGACCGACCGAAAGATCGGATTTTGAACCCATTACTATGCAGACGTCCATGCTACACGGCTGCGAAGGCGGTGCTAAAGCGTGACGGCTCAAAGCGTAGTCTTAGAACTCGTCATTTTCCCATTTGAGGCTCACTATCTCGATGGGCGGTTCGCGAAGCGTATCCTCGGGAATTGGTTTGTGGAGCCTGGTCTGGAATGGGTCATACCGGTACCCTGACCTGCCTAGAAGCGAGACAGCCAGGTATGTTCCAGTACGATGCCTGACTCCTTCGATGATAATTCTGGAGTCTCCAACTTCTGGGCCAACTGCGAGGCATGCGGTTCCGAATCTTCTCTCTTTTTTCTGCCAGCCTTCTACCAGCTTGGAGTCGATGTAAGCCTCAGGGGTTATTGGCAAGAGCCATCTCCCGCACGAAGGCTCAACCGCTTCCGAT
>MDTB01129016.1_pt1 | contig 12838 bp, 12 predicted proteins | sample 811161 | NCBI WGS metagenome assembly MDTB01 (sample SAMN05326650, study PRJNA326480) | marine metagenome | isolation source: seawater | place: Mediterranean Sea | collected 2009 | reverse complement strand
GTTAATATTGATGTTCATTGATTTAATATAGTTTAATATTTTTTGATTATCTCTAGCTTTAATCAAATTAACTTTTCCAAATTTTTCTTTTATATGGCTAATACTTATATAAAAACTACAAACTGGGCATCCATTATCATAAACGATTGATATTTGGTTTTCTGGAAAAATATTTTGCTCAACCAAAGTTTTTATCATTTTTATATAGAAAACTTATAAAGTATTAAAGATACACTTTAAAGAATTATTTAAAATTTATATTAATCAATTTTTAGATAGTTGATTAAAATCAACTATGTTTATTTTCTAAGAATTTTAGTTGCAATAGATGGTAAACCAGTCCAATCAAACGGTTTTTCTTTTGAAATATTATATTGAGCAATTTCAGACCAATCTTTGTCAATCCAATTTTTAGGATTATTTGTTTCGTTGCTAGGATTTATTGTTTTTACATATAATTTTAAAACATCTGTATCATTAATTTTTTTTTTATTTAAATCTATTGTATTTTTAAATAAGCTAATTAAAATTTTTTCATCATATTGAGTTGAATTTTTATGCAGTATTCTTTCGCAAATATCGGTAATCCTATATGTTAAGCCTAATATTGTGCTAGGTTTCCATAAATGTTTGGCTACCACTTCCCCTTGTTCATTATAAATATCAAATAAATTGTTATGAACTAATTTCGAATTGTAAAATCCGCTTATTTTAAAAACTCTGATTCCATAAATGTGAACTTCAGTATAAACGCTAAATGGAAATAGACCTAAAGTATATCTATTAGTTTTATCAAAAAAAATTGGTATCTTATAAAAACATGCAACAAAACTATTTAATATTAAAAATCCTAAAAAATAATCTATAAAATAGAGTTTATAAGAATTATTTTCTAATCCTACTTCTTGAACAAAATTAACATAGTCTAAATTAATAAATTCGGTTGTTATTAAAAGAGAGAAAATTATAACAAATGTTGCTCCAATATAACTTAGTGGTGTCAATAGTACTAGGCATATACTAAATACAAGCTCACCAATGTAAAATAAAAGTCTAAGATCATTAAAAAGTAAAGCAAATAATAAAGTTTGATTAATTAATGCAATATAACAAATATATTTATTAAAAAATATTTTTACAAAAGTTTTATTAAATCTAGTTGTTGCTATATGAGGTAAATTTAAAAAAATATTTAAAATTTTTCCTGACTTCCACAACTTGCTATTTAATTTTTCATAAAATCCTGAAATTAAACAAACTGAAATTGATAATACTAAAAAATTAAGAGATGTGCTATCCTTAAAAGTAAAAAAATCTTTAATTTCAAATAATCTATCAAATGAAAAATAAAGATTTGAATTTGAAAAAATAAAAAATATGCCCATTATTTGATGATATGATTGTTCAATCGAAAAAAAGTTAGCTCTACTTTTCCTGAATAAAAATAAATAAAGCAAAAAATGTAATAAAACAAAAAATTTAGTAAATATTCCTAAAACAATCAATAAAGAACAAGCAATTAATATATTACATATAATGTTAAGTTCTTTGTAATTTTCATTAAATTGAATATAGCTTAATTCTTTCAGTTTAAGTAAATAGATAATAAAAACAGAAAAATACAAAATTCTAATTATTGATAAAAAGAATTGATAGTTAGATGATAAATTCTTATAGGGCAGCCCATTATAAATAAAAAAAATTAAAAAAATTAACGATAAAAAAAAAAATTATCTTTTTCATTTAAAATATTAATTTAAGAATTTTTCCATTTTTTTTATTACAAATTTTTTATTTTTTTTTAAATAATTTTTTACTTTAAATTTTGAAACTTCTTCTAAATATGAAATCAGATTCATCAACTCTAAAGAGTCCAAAATATTATCCTCTATTAAATCACTTTCTTTTGTAATTTTAGTTTTAACTGAAGGGAATTTTTTTTTGATAATATCTGGTATGCTAATTTTTTTCATTTATTACCAAACTATATGAATTTTTTGATAAAAACATATAGTTTTCTTTATCAGTATCATTCTAATTAATCATAAAAGTTTTATAATATCTTGTGTTTACTTGTTTTAGATCAAATTCTGAAGCATATAAAAATTAAATTTTATAGGTAGAAAGAAGAGATCTAGTAAATAATTAATTGTAAAAGTAAATAACTTTGATAAAAAAACAATATGCCTGTTTATATAAAAGATGTTTTGCCTTTAAAAGTTCCTTTGGTCATTTTTATTGATCCTTCAAATGTTTGTAATTTTAAGTGCGTGTTTTGCCCAACAGGTGATGACAACTTATTAAAACAAGTCAACAGACCAAAGGGAATGATGGATCTTAATTTGTTTGAAAAAGTAATAGATGACCTTGATATTATGGTAAAAAAATATGGTCAAAGACCTGCTCAAATAAGCCTTTTTAAAGACGGTGAGCCTTTATTAAATAAAAACTTACCAGAGATGATAAGTATTTTGAATAAGAAAAATCTTACTGATCAGCTAGAAATAACCACAAATGCTTCAACATTAACACCAGAAAATTCTACTAAAATAATTCAGGCTGGATTAAAAAAAATTAGGTACTCAATTTATCATTTAAATGATGAAGGATATTTAAAAGTTACAAACAATAAAATTAATTTTAAAAAAATCTATGAAAATATCAAAAACTTTTGGAAGATTAAAAAAAAACTTAACTCAAATGTACATGTAACAGCAAAAATCTTAAATTATGATCTAAGCAAGGAACAGGAATTATTTTTTAAAAAAACTTTTGAACCTTATACTAATGAATCTAAAATAGAATATTTACACGGATGGTCACTTAGCGATAAAAAAGATTTAAAATTGGGAAAAAATAAAGGCAAAACAGCAGATGGAGAAGACTATTATTTTAAAAAAATTTGTTCTCAACCTTTTTCTAGGTTAACAGTACTTTTTAATGGAGATGTAACACCTTGTTGTGTTGATTGGTCTCATAAACTAGTAGTAGGAAATCTTAGAAATGATTCTTTAGACAAATTGTGGAATATACAAACTAATCCACTAAGAAAAAAACATATTGAGGGAAATATAGAAAAAGACTCGCCGTGTTCTAATTGCAGTTATGCTCTTGGTAGCGGTAAGTTTGAGGACATTGACTCGATTGAAAGTCATTTAAGAGAATTATATCCATAATTTATTAATACTATTTAATTTATTAAATTAAATTTTTTCGCTTATAGACAAACTATATAAGTTTTTTGATAAAAACATACAACATTCTTTGTAAGCATCATTCATATTAATAATATATATTCTGTAATTTGTTCTGTTTATTTTTTTAATCTTAGGAGCCAATTTTTTATATAGTTTATTGGAATTTGTGGTTAATCTTTTATTAAGATTTCGAACAAACATTTTTTCAAAAACTTTTTTTTTATTGTCCAAATTAATGCCTTTAAACTTTTTATAATATCTATAGGGAACCTTAAATTTTTCTTCAGCACAGTGAATTGCAACCCATCCAAAGTTTTCAATATCTATGTTTATTCCAATACCAATTGCGTTCTGTTTGGATAGATAGGATATGATAGAGTTCTCACCCCATGCTGTACTTTGTTTTAAACTTAGTATAGATTTACTTTTTTTTCCTAAAACAGCATAATTATACATTGGTTTGTTGGTTCTTTTAAATTTAAAGTTTTTTAAAAGATATTTTGCAAAATAACCTGATGTTATATGTTTTGGAGAACTACTAGTAACCTTATCATCCGGAAAGTTAAAATTGTATGTAGGAATTACTATAGTATAATTTTTTTTTATTATACTTTTAATCATATCTTTAGAGTTAATAAGCATCCTTTCAAATTTTTTTTTTGAATAAACATTTCTTGAAAAATCTGAAAAAATTAATATATATTTTGATTTTGAAATTCTTGGTAGTAAGTTTATCATTTAATCTTATTTAGCATAAAATTTCTGTCAATTTTACCATTTTTATTAAATTTCAATTTTTTTATATAATAGAATTTTTTTGGGATCATATAAGAAGGCAGACCTTGTTTTAAAAAATTTTTTAATTTTTTTTCTGTTATTATGTTATTAGAACTATAAATTGTAGAAATAAAGTTTTTTTTAAAGAAAGAAAAACAATAATTTATTCCTTCTAACTTTCTTAAATTAGTATCTATTTCCAAAAGATTAACTCTATATCCCCGGATTTTTATTTGTTTGTCATTTCTACCTAAAATATAATATTGATTTTTATAAACAGTAAACAGATCTCCGGTATTGTAAAATCTTCTTTTTTGAATTTTAATAAACTTTTGATTGTTAAGTTTTTTTTGAGTATATCCATCAGAAACAACATTTCCACTAATAAGAAGTTCCTTAAATTTATTTTTCTTTATCAATAATCCTTTAAATGATTTTCCAATTGGTATCTGGCCCATTCTATTAAAATCTTTTTGGTCTTTACTTTTATATTTGTAATAAAATGCCCAAGGACTTAATTCCGTTGCACCATAACAATTAAATAATTTTTTAAAGTTAAATTTATTTTTAACAATTTTAAATATGCTTAATGAAAAATTTTCTCCACATAAAATTATTTTTTCAATATTTATTTTTTTTTTAATTTGATTATTAAGTATCATCATAAATGATGGAACAGTTATAAGGACACTAACTTTATTTTTTTTTATGATTTCAGAGGCAACAATTTGGTCGGTATTTTTGTAAAAGGGAACAATGGATCCACCGACATATATACAAGGTAAAATTGTGACCAAGCTCATTACAAATGAACTGTCATGAAAATCACTAAATATATCATTCTTACTATACTTAAGATTGTTTATTTGATAGCTAAGACACGAAATCATGTTTTGATAAGTGATTTTAACACCCTTAGGCTCTCCAGTAGATCCGGAAGTAAAAAAAATACTTGCAATGTCATTGGCTTTAAATGGGGTGTTATTTTCGAAATCTTTATGATTAGTATTTTTTTGTATTTGGTGAAAATTAATTTTTTTAATATTTTTAATATAATCAATATTTTGATCTTGAAAAATAAGTTCAACTTTTGACTCCTTAATAATATATTTATTTCTCTCTACCGGGTTGCTCTTAGGAATTTGAATCCAAGTATTTCCTGATAATATTATTGCTATAACTGCAGAATAATAAAATTCAGATTTATCACAATACAGACCTATTTTCTTTTTTTTTAAATCTTTCAAATAGAAATTTATTTTTTTTATTTTTTGAAATAATTCTGCATAAGAAATTTTTTTATCATCGTATAAGTAAAAATTTTTTTTTATTTTTCGAAGATTATTAATTATCTTTTTATAGAAATTATTAGTTATAGGCATTATCTTTTTTTATTAAACTTTTGATATTTATTTCATTTACTAATCTTAAATAAACTTTGAAACATATAAAATTCAAATTTTGGAAGTAGAAACAGGAGATTTAGTTTTTATCTCATTATAACTATCTTTAATTAAATTTATAATCTTAGAATTAGTTTTATAATTCTTATTTTTTATTTTTCTAACTGTTTGAATTTCAGCAGCAGTACCAGTAACAAAGACATGATCAGCATTAAGTATAGTTTTTAATTTAAAATTACCAATGTTTACTTTAATTCGATTTCTTTTGCATATTTCTATAACAGCTTTTCTAGTTATGCCTTGTAATATGGAGTGTTCTTTAGGTGTATAAATAATTGAATTTTTAATCCAAAAAATATTACAAGCAGTTGACTCTGCTACATTTCCCTTAATATCTAGCATTAAACAATCATCGAACTTTTTTTTCCTTGCTTCAACTCGTGAAACAACAGCAACCTGATATGAGCCAGATGATTTCGCATGTATTGGAAAAATTGATTTATTTAGTCTTGGATACCTAGATAACATTAGTGTAATTCCTTTTTCAACATTAAATAATGTTCCCCATTTCCATGCTGCAATTGCAATAATTGATTTGCAATTTGAAGTTTCGGGTGACATTGAATGACTTGATCTAAAAATTATTGGTCTAATGTAACCATCTTTAATCTTATTTAATTTAATTAATTTATTTATTGTTGAAATTAGTTTCCTTTTTTTTAAATTAATTGTTAATTTCATTAACTTGGCTGAAAGATACAATCGATCTAAATGTTCACCAAGAAAAAGTGTCTTTTTATTATATACACGTATTCCATCAAATACTGATGATGAAAAATGTAGTGAATGATTCAATACGTGTATTTTAGCCTTTTTTGAGTCTATAAACTTATTTTCAAAAAAAATTTTCCCATTCAATTTTGAAAAATCCATTATGAAGCTCTTTCGTTAATAATTTTTTTAAATGATTTAGCTTTTTCGATTCTTTCTTTTAATGAATTTGCTTTTCTTAAATTAATTTTGTTATTTTTAACCTCAATTTTAGATATTTTCTTATAATCAAATTTTTTATTTAGAAGACATCCTTTACAGATTGTTCCATCTAACTTTGAATTCAAATGCATTTTTCTTAAATTTTGGATTTTCGCATTATTAAACTGGTCAAAAACCTTTTCTTTATTATTAAATTTTTTATATACTAAATCATTTTCATAGTCTTCACAGCAAGCTGTTAAATATCCTTCTGCAGTAAGATGTAATCTGTCCCACAACATGCCGCATGGCTTCAATTTTTTTGAAGAATCTTTAATTTCCTTAGATTTTATATTACTAGTAATTGTATTTCGCTTATCTAATGTTCTTCCACCTTGATTCCGAGCTTTTTGGAAGAATATATCCTCGAAGAAATTTCCGTAATTTTTTATAAACATATCTTTTTCTTCTAGGGTAATATTTGTGATTACAAATGATCCAAATATTTTAAAATTAATATTATTTTTTAACTTATAATTATAAATATCACTTAAATTCTTTATTACTTTATCGAAATCATCGTAACCATGAATTATCTTATAAGTCTCTCTGCTTCCAGCATTTATAGAAAATTTTATACTGTCTAAGCCAGCATCTATGCATTTAATTACTTTATCAATACTAGCAAGAGCACCATTTGATGTTATGTAAACTCTTTTTGCGCCTAATTCTTTTGCTTTTTTGACGTATTTTTCTAAATTTTTAGTCATAAAAGGCTCGCCTGTTGAATATAATCCGACCTCTTCAAGTCCTTCTTTAATTGAGTTTTTTATAAAATCTTCAAAAATTTTAAAGTCCAATCCTTTAGTTTTTCTTTTCATTTCTGGATTAAAACAAAATACACACGCATGATTGCATGCATTAGTCAACTCTATCAAGGCATTTTTTGGAACAGCCGCTATCTTTTGTTTTTTTTTAACAGATAGCTTTTCATATCTATTTTTAAAATATTTACCTAACATTTTTAAGCTTTGTTATATAATGATATTGATGAATAAATAAGGTAAAAATATGTATAATAAAATTAAATTAATTAAACTTTGTAAAACTCTTATATTATGTGTGGAGTACTAGTAATTTTTTCAAAAAAAGGTCACAAACTTCAAAAAACAAGATGTTTGCAAGCTGCAGATAAACTCTACAATAGAGGTCCAGACAGTTTTAAATCTAATTTTTTTAGAAATGGTAGTCTGTTCATTTCAAATACAGTACTTTCAATTACAGGAAAAAGCATAGGTAAAAATTTAATTAAGTCTAAAAATAATAATTTTGAAATATCATTTAATGGTCAAATTTATAACTATCTTGATTTAAAAAATAGATTTATTGAAAAAAATAATTTTGATAACGAAGAAAGTGATACAAAATTACTCGTTAATCTCTACGAAAAAATAAATTATAAAAAAATTCCTGAATATTTAAATGGCATGTTTGCTTATGTTGTATATGACAAACAAAAAGATAGACTTATTATAGTTAATGACACTCAGGGAGAGAAAAATTTTTACTATTTTGAAAATAGTGATTTTTTTATAGTTAGCTCAACTATTAATTGCATAGTAAGTTTTTTAGGGGAAATATCATTAAATCTAGTTACTTTAAGTAATTATTTCAAAACAAGGCACTATATGCCAGTACAAAATCAAACATCTTATGAAAATATCAAACTTTTTAATAATTCATCAAATAATATTTACAATTTTAAAAATAAAAAATTGATAATAAATAATTATGATGACCCATTTAATTGGATCTCAGAAAATGAACACAGAAGACTTCAAAAATTACCAGAATTAGAAGTTTTTAATTATTTTGAAAATGCCCTCCATGAACAGATAAAACTTATGATACCTCAAAAAAATTTTGGTTGCATTGTTTCAGGAGGTATAGACTCCACTCTTCAATCTACTTTAGTTAATCTATACTCAAGTTCTTCGATAAATCTTGCGGTTGATCATATTAATAAAGACCCAATAATGAAAAATATAAATAGATTTAATCCTTTTTTTAAGACTAAAATAAAAAAAATTAAGATGAATAAAAAAAAATATCAAAATTTAATAAATAAATGTTATGAAATTGTCCAAAGCCCAATGCAAACACATGATCTTCCAAGTAGGTTGTTATTGTCAAACTATTTTAAAAAAAACAATTGTAAAGTTTTTTTTTCTGCTGATGGTTGTGATGAATTATTAGGAGGCCAACAGATATATGAAAAAATTTTTTTTAAAAAAATAAATTATGATATAAATAATTCTCCATATTCTAAAATTATTGATTATGGATTTTATGATGAAAAGGAAAAAAATAAATCTTTAGAAAAGTATTTTAATAAAAATTGGATAAAGATAAATAATAATTATCAATTTATATTTGATAAGAAATCAAAAAGTATTCAATCATCATTATTTTTAGACTATTTTATTCAATCAATAAATGTTGCAAACAGATCTAATGATTTAATTTGTTGTGAAAATTCTGTTGAACCTCGAAATATATTTATTCAAAAAAATATTTTAAAAATAATTTTAAATTTACCTCTAAAATATAAAATTAATTTTGCTCACTCAAAAAAAGAATTGAGACAAAAATATATTCTTAAAATGATATTTCTTAAATACCTCAATAAAAATTTAATATTCAAAAAAAGCGGTTTTTCAGGTTTTCCTAATACAGTCAAAATAAACAAATATAAGAGTCTCAAAATATTAAAAAAAAAAATTAATATTTGTTACAAAAATAAAAAAAAATACCAAAGATTTAAGAGAGAGATTAATTGGAAAATAATTAATAGTGCAAAATTTTTACAAATGGTTGAGAAGAAGAGCAATTAAGAATAATACTAATATTCTAAAGATTTTAAGTCTTTTTTTAAAAATTGACCCAATAATTCATTGTCCTCTTTATAATAATTTGAAATAATTTTTTTTTGAGAAGGACTTATTTTAATTGGATCAAAATAATATTTAAAATCTAAAAAAATATTTGTTAAAAATTTTCTTAAATATTCCTTATAAGATGGTTTTAAATTTTTTAAAACTTTTGGAATAAATTTTAAGTTTTTAAAATGATACTTATTTATTCTTTTATATTCATCTCCTTTTTTTCTTGTTACATTTACAGGATTTAAATTTATATTTGAAATATGATTTTCAATTTTGATAAATTTAGCTAATTCATCGAAGAATTTTTTTGGGTTTTTATGCAAATCTTCGTGAAGTAAAAACTTTATATTTTGCTCTGAAAAAATTTCAATTAAGGTTTTTAAAAGATTAAAATATTTATATCTATCATAAGCTGTTAGTAGTCTAATATCTTTTATTTTGTTAATATTTTCCAAATCACTTAAGAAGTATTTAAAATTTTTCCATCTAGGGGTTCCTCTTTTTCCGTAAACTTTTGGATTATTTGCAAAGTGGCTTGGTATAATGGTGACTTGACTCCTTATTGTTACAAAAATCTTAATTTCATAGCCACACTCATAAAATAATTTTTTAATCCTTTTAAAAATTTTTTTAGCACTTACATCATAATTTGTTTGGGTAAAACCTTCATAACTAATCAAATTAATTTTATTTGGGATATAATTAATTGAATTTATTATTTTTTTATTTTCTAAATATTCATCCTCTTTAATTTCTTTCTGTTTTACTATTCTTAAAAATACTTTCATTAAATCTTTTTTAATATCACTTTGACTTTTCTTTTTTCCTAAATTGTTTATCATTTGGTTAGTAGAAAGAAAATTTCTTTGTATAAAACTGGTTGCAGTTTTAGGAAAACCTGGATGAATATAAATTATTTTATCCATTTTAATTAATTTTTTTATATTTAGCTATTTCTGATTTAATAAAAATCAAACTACAAATCCTTGATTAATTAGTTTTAGGGCTTTATAACGAAGTGAGTCGAATTCTCTTTCTTTCACCTCCATTGAAAAATATAAAATTTTTTTTATCATTTAAGAAATTAATTATCTTACAAAATCTTAGCTTTTTTGTTCTTAATTAAAAATTTGGCGTACTTGAAATCATAAAGCTCGTTTATATCAAGACCCTCATAACCTTTTGTAAAGAAAGGTAAAATTTTTTTTCCGGTAATTGTTTTGTACTGACTTAAAACTTTTACTTTAGAAATTTCTAAGCTAGCATTTTGTTTATAAATTTTAGGCAAACTTTTCAATTGTAAATTATGATATGGCTGACCCTTACTGGATTTGAAAAAAAAGGGAGTAATATAATTTGATTTTTTGATCCACATTTTTCCTGGATGCTGTTTACTTACTTCTATAGCCCTTAAAGATTCAGCTTTTTTATATTTTTTAAATTTTTTCCATGCTGATAAAATTGTTTTATGCGATCTAAAAGGATTTGTAGGTCTTAAAATAAAAAATATGTCAAAACTGATATTTTTCTTCGATAGATTTTTAATCGTATATTTTACCCAATCATAATCTGGAGAAGTAGAGCCTGAAATTTTTTTTGGTCTGAGGAATGGAACTTCTGCTCCATACTTTTTTGCTATTCGGGCATATTTTTTTGAGTCAGTTGAAACAATTATTCTGTCAAATATTTTTGAATTTTTTGCTGCTAAAATTGGGATTGCAAGTAAAGGGTACTTTCCAATCTTTAAGATATTTTTATTTTTTAATCTCTCTGATTTTGATCTAGCAGGGATTAGTGCTACAATTTTATCTTTCATTATTTATTTAAAGAAATTTTATTTCAGAATATTTTGTTGTTCTAAGACCATTTCCAGATTTTAAACCATATTTATTATCTACTCTCACCCTATCATTAAAATGTGGGGTTGAGGCCTCAATTATTTCACAGTCCGTAATTGCAATTTCTTGATGAGTCGATTTTGGAGGGAAATGAAAACAATCCCCTTTTTTTAAGTTTTTATGGGTTAATTTACCATTTTTATTAACATAAATAATCTTTAATTTACCTTTTAGAATATATCCACATTCATTTTTTTTCCTATGATATTGTAGTCCACCCTTTTTATTCTTTTTTATTTTTAATAATTTTAAGGATATTTTTTTTGGTATAACATTTAATAATATTTCTTCTCCCCAGCTTCTATTACCCACTTTCTTTTTTTTTGGAAATCTTGGTATTTTATAAGTCTTTGTATTTTTCATTTTCTTAAGTGTTTTTTTAAAATTATGTCTTCCCTAGAAAGATCAACTTTAAGTCTATTTCCAATAATTGTTTTATAATAATATGGCTCTAAACCATTACCAGGAGATTTGAAATCAATATCCTCTAAAGTTAGTTTGTGATTTTTTTTTAAGTTTTTACTCGTAACTATTGACTTTTTCATTTTGTAAATATGAGGTTTTTCTGCACTTAGTAGTTTTTTGGAATTTGAACCGAGCAATTTTTCTATTCGATGAAGATTTCTTACAAATTTTTTCATACCATTTGGCTCTAATGAGAAAGAATGATCAGTACCTTTATTTGCTCTATTTAAAGTGAAATGTTTTTCAAATATTGTCGCTCCAAGCATGTATGCTATAGGACCCGCATCTATACCATTTTCATGATCAGATAATCCTAATCTTATTTTTGGGAAATATTTTCTATAAGTTTTAATAATAGATAAATTCATATCATCTATCTTTGCTGGATAGGAAGCTGTGCAATGCAAAATAGATAATTTATTATTGATCTTATAAATATTATCTTTTGCTCTAATTACATCTTTAATTGATCCTCCACCTGTGCTTAAAAATATTGGTTTTTTTGTTTTAGCAATTTCTTTTTGCAAAGGTATATTAGTCAAATCACCCGAAGCAATCTTGTAAGCAGGCATTTCTAGTTTTTCTAGAAATTCTAAACTTGGAACATCAAATGGTGTAACGAAAAAATCTATATTGATTTCTTTAGAATAAGCAATTAATTCCTTGTATTCAGAATTTCCAAATTCTAAAAACTCTCTGTGCTTCCCATATGTTTTGCCGTAGCTATTTCTATGATCATAACTTTGATTGTAAAAATTTCTAGTATATAATTTTTTGTTATCTCTTTTTTGAAGTTTAACAGCATCTGCTCCAGACATTTTTGCTTGTCTAAAAAGCTCTAATGCGGTTTTAATATTTCCTTGATGATTATGTCCTACTTCAGCTATAACATAAATTTTTTTTTTTAAGATTTATTTTCATATTTAATTAATTTTTAATTTCTGAGATTTTATATATATATTTAAAAAAAAGGGAAACGTTAGAATTTGGAAAAAATTAAATAAGCTATTAATTTTCCCCCTAATTTGGCATATTTTCGATAATAATGACTAAAACATTAGTCACTGGTGGATCGGTTGTATCGCCAGCTGCAGTGCCGGGTAGCTAAGTACGGACGAGATAACTGCTGAAAGCATCTAAGCGGGAAACTCACCTCAAAACTAGTTCTTCCTATAGAGCCG
>MDTB01027626.1_pt1 | contig 12838 bp, 8 predicted proteins | sample 811161 | NCBI WGS metagenome assembly MDTB01 (sample SAMN05326650, study PRJNA326480) | marine metagenome | isolation source: seawater | place: Mediterranean Sea | collected 2009 | reverse complement strand
CAAGAGAATAGCAATAGAATTACCAATATCTGCGGCAGAATCATTGAAGCGCAAGCAACTTTCGCAGCAGGTTTTTGGCCCAAAGCAACGGGTAACGATTTTATTCCCATTCGTTTATCGCCTTCGATCGCCTTAAAATCGTTTAAGGTCATGATTCCAAAGGCACCAATTGCAAACAGTATAGCTAATAATAGCGTCTCAATTCGGGGCAACCCAATTGACAGAACTGCTGCTCCTGTAAACCAGGGAAGACCTTCATAACAGAGCCCCACTACAAACGGCCCGATGATACCTGATTTCTTTAGTCTTACTGGTTCTGCCGAATAAATCCAGGCACAAAAAACACCTACGATAGTTGCTATAAAACCCCAGGTGCCTAGAAACCAGCCGATTAACAGGCTGGTAAATGACAATGCAATTGCTATCCAAAGGCCCCACCTACCCGGCATTCTTCCGGACGGGATAGGCCTGTTAGGTTCATTTATTGCATCAACGTGCCTATCGCACCAATCATTTGCGGCTTGGCTCATACCGCAAACGACCGGACCAGATAGTACAACCCCTAACAACACAAGATCTAAATTCTTTGTTGAAATCATTCCGGTGGAAACTGCTCCACATAAAAATGCCCACATCGGTGGAAACCATGTAATCGGTTTGATTAATTCCAAAGAAGTTAACAAATTCGGATAGGGCTGATTCTGATATTTTTGCAATGTACTCATGTGTCAATTTTTATTTGCATTTTGACATAAGGCAAGTAGTTTTTTTCTTTTAAAACGCCTTTACTGGTATGCGTCTCCGTCTTTACTCATTAAGCCGTATTTTCTAAGTTTCACATAGAGACTTTGACGAGACACGCCTAGCATGTCGGCTGCTGCAACTCGATTATTGCCCGTTAATTCAATTGCAGTCTCAATGCAGAGCCTTTCAACAACGTCACTAGTATCCGCTACCAATTCTTTTAATGGTGCGGACCCAACCAATTTCATTACGTTTTGCAATGCTTTATCCGAAACAGTTTCAGTATGATTCCTATCAGACTCCAAATGTGATATGTCTTTAAACACGAAGCCCAAAGCTGGATGACTATTTTTCCCTAAGAATGTCGATGATATTTCCACTTGTATTTGTCTACCAAAGTGGGTTTGCAATTTCGTGGTGTAAAGTTGCATTGAACCGTTTGCTATAGTATTTTCTATTAAAATCTTTAAATCAACTGTACCCCGCACTAAAACATCATTTAATTTTTTTGCATAAACGTCGCTTGCGTCAGCTATACCGCAGATGGATAGAAATGTTTCGTTTGCGTAAGCTATCGACCCAAATTTATCGGTAAAAACTATCCCATCAGGGTTTTTGCAATAGAAAGATTCTAATGCAGTCGTTATTTCACCAGTCTTAGAAACCTCAGATATTTTTTTTTCTAATTTGCAGAGGATCAGAACGTCTGTATTAGCCCTAAATACAGTTGGCGTTATTTTCAACGCAATATTTTTTTTCTTTAGAATATATTCAACGCCATCTGACCTTTTCTGAGGGTTTTTATTTCGCAGAGTATTTAGAAAATCGTCTTTAACACTGTTTTTAAAAAGTGCATCGAAATCATTATTTACTATTCTTGTTAAATCTAAACCAATTAGTCGAGCGGCCGATTGATTCCCGTCCACTATTTGACCGGTATGCGAATCAATAAAGATGAAGCTTTCATTAGAATTTTCTAAAATAACGCGAAGTCGAGTATCGTAGCCACGATATTTCTCATATTCTCTTTCTATAGAAAGTTGAGCATTTATTAATTGCTGCTGAATTTCTGCTATCGGCCGAAGGTCTCGGCCCGCTAACAAAATTTGATTATTTTCTAATAAATTTACTCTGTAAGCAACCGGGAACTCCATTTTGTTCTCGTCCAAATGATTTAACTCTACGGGGAGAAAAGCTTTGCTTTGTTCATGCGTGATATTTCCCAAAAGCTTTTCCACTTTTTCGATACTTTCAATTGTAAGAATATCTCTGATGTTCTTGCTTACCCAGCGATCTGCGCTTGGTTTAACCTCAAGGTTTTTATTTAAGTATAGTCCGATTATGAGGCCACTCTTATCGATCAGGATTGATATGTCTGACGTATTTGTTATTATTTTATTGAATCTATCGGGACTGACGTCCAACAATCGACCGTCTTCAGCTATGTTAACGCTTCTTTTAACCAATTTTGGACCCCCGTGTTTTCACTTTGTGCTCCTATGTAGTTTGACCCTCTAAACTGCGCTTTTGAGTTAAAAAATTAATATTGAAATAGTTAAGTGCATAGGCAACATCATTTGTAATTAAATCAATGTTGAATTTTTTTATTATTTTCGTTGATGAGTAGACCAAGTTTCCACCAGCCACGATAGGTATCTTAAATTTTCTTAATGCTTTTAACATGAGCAAAAATTCGGAATTTTTATCACAAGCTTTCTGGCCTCCGATAGACAGACCTATAAGCTTAAACTTCTTTTTGTTAATTATGCTCACAAGTTCTTCTATAGTATTATTTATTGATAAGTAAGGTGAGGCACCAAGCCTTCTAAATTTTCTGGCAACCATCTCTGCGCCAAAAGTATGCTGTTCTCCCTTCGACACAACTATAAGCACCTCGGGCCCAAGATCTTTTGGAAGGGTTTTTCCGTAGTATAGAGGCTCGAGGTCTCTTGCAATACACTGAAGTCTTGAGGTGGCCAGTGTTACTTGAGCAAAAGTCAGAGAATTTTCTACCCAATATCTTCCTAGAAGTCGTGCGGCATCCGGTATATATTCCTCATAAACCTCTTTTATAGGTATCCCTTTCTCTAACATCGAAGTCATTATAATATTTGTTCTACTATCGGTTTTTAGCAGGGAAGCGCAAATAGAATCTAATCTTGTCTGGCGTGGTTTTTCGCCTTTGAAAGCAGTTCTTTCTCTCAGCTCTTCCAGGGCCTTGTTAACAAGTGTCATCGAGCCAATTTTTTCGTCATCAGGGATATTGTGTGATTTGCTCATAATTAGTTAAAAACCCAAGCGTTAATTCAAATATTCAGTATCAAATTGGCCTTTCTGGGAAGCCTCGAAACGTTAGTCGCAGTTGCGTTTATAGTCGGCTATTTTAGGTGCTTTGTCAAAGATAAATGACAAAAAAGTGTAAATTAATTCGTACACAAAGAATAATGTGTCAAAAACCATCCGGGAACTTTTGCAAATAAATTTAATTTTACATTATTAATCAATAAAAACAGTACTTTAAGAAAAAATCATTTTTTAACTGGCAAGTTATAGAAATATATAATGTGTATATTTTTATTGACACTTCTGAAACCATCGGTACTCTGTAGGTATTAGATTAGCTGGGGGTGATTAAATTAATGTCTGAAATGACTGCTTTAACAAGGTTAAATAAGCAACTCTATACCAGTGAGCAGCGGAAGCGAAGAGACGAGAGCATTTGGACTACAGTTCAGGGTGTTTTAGCGCCGATCCAGTTCATTGTGTTTTTAGTGTCGGCTTATTTAATCGCGAAATTTTTGGTAACGGGTGAGGGGTATGCTGCCGCATCTTTCTCCATTATTATAAAAACGGCCGCTCTGCTGGTCATAATGGTGACCGGTGCAATATGGGAGAAAGCTATCTTTGGCCAGTTTTTACTGGCGAAAGCTTTTTTCTGGGAAGACATCGTGAGTTTTTTTGTTATCGCGTTTCATCTGGCTTATGTAATTGTTTTAGCAGCAAATTTATTCAGCGACCAAACCCAAATTGCAATAGCTATCATCGCTTATATTTTGTATCTCATTAATGCAATTCAATTTCTAATCAAGTTTAGAGCAGCCCGGCTAACCGCCAATCCAGTATCACAGAGTAAAGAGGAGGCCGTCGCTTGAACGATCTATCTAACTTAGGATATTCTGGCGGTTGCCTAGATACGCCCATTCTAAAAGAGCGAGGACAGCGAGAAGTTTTTTGTGGTCTCACAAGCATAATCTGGCTGCATCGTAAGATGCAAGACGCTTTTTTCTTAGTAGTTGGATCGCGGACATGTGCGCATTTACTGCAATCAGCCGCTGGAGTAATGATTTTCGCGGAACCGCGTTTTGGGACAGCGATTCTTGAAGAAAAAGATTTAGCTGGTATGGCCGATGCGCATGAGGAGCTTGATCGTGAAGTTGAAAAATTGCTGTCGCGGAGACCAGATATCAAACAGTTATTTTTGGTTGGCTCATGCCCGTCCGAGGTAATAAAATTGGATTTGTCCAGAGCAGCCGAGCGATTAAGCAAATTATATTCTCCATCAGTTAGAGTCCTAAATTATTCTGGATCTGGAATAGAGACAACATTCACTCAGGGTGAAGATACTTGTTTGGCCTCTATGGTCCCAATTTTAGAGAAAACAGATGATCGACAATTACTCGTGGTTGGTGCGTTGCCTGATGTTGTTGAGGATCAGTTTTTAACAATTTTTTCCCAACTGGGAATACAGACTGTCAAAACATTACCTTCCAGAAATAAGAAGGATACTCCCTTGATAGGCAGCAACACCAGTTTTGCGCTGGTTCAACCTTTCTTGGGCGATACAGCTGAGGCATTAGAGGGGTCTGAGTCAAAACGAATAGAAGCTCCATTCCCTTTTGGAGAAGAGGGAACGACGGCTTGGCTCAAGGCAATTGCTGATGATTTTGGTGTCGATAATGCAAAGTTTGAAGAAGTAATATCTGCTCCACGGGCGCGAGCAAAAAAAGCGCTTAAGCAAGCCTCGGCAATGCTTTCCGGAAAGTCTGTATTCTTCTTTCCTGATAGTCAGCTTGAGGTTCCTTTGGCAAGGTTTCTAATCAATGAATGTGGAATGAAAGCAATTGAAGTTGGATCGCCTTATGTTCATAAAGCGTTATTACGGGCGGATTTAGCATTAATTCCCTCGGGACCAACGATATCTGAAGGTCAAGATGTGGATTTACAGTTGGAAAGATGTCGGAAAGCAAAACCCGATATTACTGTATGTGGATTAGGCTTGGCAAACCCGCTCGAGGGAGAAGGTTTGTCCACAAAATGGGCGATAGAATTAGTCTTTACACCAGTTCATGGATATGAGCAGGCTGGTGATTTGGCTTCATTATTCACCAGACCATTGAAGCGTCGAGAGGTTTTGAAGTTATGAAGTTAGCAGTATGGACATATGAAGGTCCCCCGCACGTTGGGGCTATGCGGGTAGCCACGTCGATGAAAGACTTACATTTTGTGCTTCATGCACCGCAAGGAGACACATATGCTGACCTTCTTTTTACAATGATAGATAGAAGAAGTGCTAGACCTCCGGTTACTTATACAACATTTCAGGCACGCGATTTGGGAGAAGACACATCGAATCTTTTTCAGCAGGCATGCAAAGATGCTTACAATCGGTTTAAACCCAAGGCAATGATAGTTGGGGCTTCGTGTACCGCAGAATTGATCCAAGACGATCCAGGGGGGCTCGCTGAAAGGCTAGGATTGCCGGTTCCAACAATTCCTCTGGAGCTTCCTTCATACCAGCGGAAAGAAAACTTCGGTGCAGACGAAACATTTTTCCAAGTGGTTCGTAATCTAACAAAACCAAAAACCAGGACAAAAAAAGTTTCTTGTAACATTTTGGGCCCAACGGCCTTAGGGTTCAGACACAGAGATGATGTAACAGAGCTTAAGGCGATATTGAACAAATTTGGAGTGGAAATTAATGTAGTGGCGCCTTTGGATGCCAGTATTTCTGATATCCAAAGTATCGCGGCGGCTCATTTCAACGTGCAGCTTTATCCTGAAACAAGTGAAGCCGCTTGTCGTTGGTTGGAGAGAGAATTCGATCAAAAATTTACAAAAATTATACCAATTGGGGTCGGTGCTACAAAGGATTTTCTAGATGAAGTAGCGGAGATTACCGGGATGAAAAGGCCATATTTAGATGTGTCCGAGCTGAGGTCTGACTGGTGGTCAAAATCAGTTGACTCGACCTATTTCACTGGAAAGCGCGTTTTTATCTTCGGAGATGCTACGCATGTGAAAACGTCTGCAAGAATTGCCAGGGATGAGATGGGTTTTGAAGTGGTAGGCATCGGTTGCTTTAATAGAGAATTTGCTCGTAGTATCCGAGCGCTCGCAAAGGAATACTCCGTAGATGCCTTGATAACTGACGATTATTTAGAAGTTGAGGCGGCAATTGAAAAGCTTCAACCAGAACTTATTCTTGGAACTCAGATGGAGCGTCACATCGGAAAGAGACTAGGCATACCCTGCGCGGTAATTTCGGCTCCTTACCATGTTCAAGATAATCCAGCTCGGTATTCGCCGCAAGTGGGTTGGGAAGGCGCTAACGTAATATTTGATACATGGGTTCACCCACTAGTAATGGGTCTTGAAGAGCATCTTTTACATATGTTCCGAAATGATTTTGAGTTCAATGATGAGTCAGGGCCAAGCCATCATGGCCACCTAAATAATAGTCAAAATCGGAATGAAAACAATGAAAAGGGTTATCGAGAAGAAGATATTAAAAGTGTAAGCTCTGAAAATCAAAGTATTGAAAATAGGACTGAAAAGAGTGTCTGGTTAAGCGAAGCTGAAAAGGAGTTAAAGAAAATCCCATTTTTTGTCAGGGGAAAGGCGAGACGTAATACTGAGACTTATGCTGCTTCACGAGGCTTAAACGAAATTTCTGTGGAAACACTTTATGAAGCGAAGGCACATTATGCGAATTGACACTAACATTAAAGGTAAACCTTTCAATTATCGTGTGGTTATTGTGACGTTGGATTCGCATTCCGCCGGTCCATGTGATCGTGCAGCCTCAAGATTATCAAAAGATTTTCCTGGTCTGATCGTAGAAGTTCACGCTGCTGCTGAGTGGGGAGAATGTCCTGATGCACTAGAAAAAGCTAAGCTAGCCGTTGAAAGTGGAGATATTATAATAGTTAACCTTTTGTTCCTTGAAGAGCATGTTAAAGCAATACTGCCCAGCTTAGAAAATCGTCGAAACAACTGTGATGCGATTGGTGGGGTTATTTCCGACGGAGCAATCGTGAAGCTGACGCGAATGGGTGAACTTGATATGTCTGCGCCACAATCAAGTGCAATGAAGTTGCTTAAGAAGCTTAGAGGCTCTAGTAAATCAACTGTTGAGTCGGGTGAACGACGAATGAAAATGCTTCGTAGCCTTCCAAGAATATTAAAATTCATTCCTGGAAAAGCTCAAGATCTTCGAGCCTGGTTTATGCTTATGCAATACTGGTTGGGTGGATCGGATGACAATATTGAGTCCATGATGAGGTTTTTAATCTCCAGATATTGTAGGATAAAAGAGTGGCGTGGTGGTAAAGCCAAAGCCCCGCTTGAATATCCTGAGGTTGGGGTTTATCACCCAAATATTGAAAATAAAATCGCGACTGATGCATCAGTTTTGCCACAAATAGACAAGCCTGTAGGCACAGTAGGCTTATTGCTTATGCGCTCTTATGTTTTAAGTTCAGATACAGCTCACTATGATGCAGTTATAAGAAAATTTGAGGCTGAGGGTGTTCAAGTTTTACCAGTTTTTGCTGGAGGCTTAGATGGTCGACCCGCAATTGAGCAATATTTTAGGAACTCAAATGGTGTTGTAATTGATTGTCTTGTTTCTTTAACGGGTTTTTCTTTAGTGGGAGGACCAGCTTATAACGACTCCAAAGCTGCTGTAAAAATTCTCAAGGAGTTAGATGTACCGTATGTTGCTGCCCATCCATTAGAATTTCAGTCTATCTCGCAATGGGAGTCGTCGACGCAAGGCCTCGGTCCTATTGAAACAACTATGTTAGTAGCATTACCAGAATTAGATGGGGCCACTAATCCCACTGTTTTTGCTGGCCGTATTGGCGATGGCTCACCAAGGCAAAATGATAGGAAGTCAAGCGAAGAGCATCTAAAAAATAGAGAAATGATGCCTTGCAACGAGCGTATCAAAAATTTAGTTCAAAGGGTCAAAAAACTTTGTGATTTGCGACGAAAAGAGTGTGCAGAGCGCAAAATTGCTATCGTACTGTTTGGTTTTCCACCGAACGCTGGAGCAGCCGGAACTGCGGCATATTTGAATGTTTTTGAGTCTCTGTATAACACGCTTCATTCTCTAGCCTCTCGTGGGTATAGAGTTAATCCGCCAGCGACAGTGGAAAAACTGCGAGAAATGGTTCTGGGGGGATCAGCAAAAACTTATGGTCAAGAGGCAAATGTAGCCGCTTTGGTAAACGCTGATCAAATCGTGGAAAATTGTCCCTGGCTCGGAGAAATTGAAAGTCAGTGGGGGCCGGCGCCAGGTCGAATTCAAACAGACGGTCGATCTGTTTTCATTTTGGGAAGGCAATTTGACAATATTTTTGTTGGGTTACAACCTGGTTTCGGTTATGAGGGTGATCCAATGCGACTATTGTTTGAGAGGGGTTTTGCGCCGAGCCACGCATTTGCAGCTTTTTATCAGTGGCTTAGCGAAAGTTTTTCTGCAGATGCTGTGTTGCATTTTGGCATGCACGGCGCCTTAGAGTTTATGCCAGGGAAACAAGTGGGTATGACGGGTGATGATTGGCCTGACAGGTTAATCGGCGCTATGCCTAATATCTATTTGTATGCTTCAAATAACCCCTCGGAAGCTAGCCTGGCAAAGAGAAGAAGCAATGCAGTAATTATTTCGCATTTAACCCCTCCTTTAGCTTCCGCCGGATTGTATAAAGGTCTTTCCGATTTAAAGGATTCGTTAGTAAGATGGAGAAAAACCCACCATAATCAGTCCGAGCGTGCTGAACTTGAGAAGTTAATTCTGGAACAGTCAGAAATGGTTGATTTAGATGGTTCTGATCCGAATTCTTTATGGCTCAAACTACTTGAAACGGAAGACGCCCTAATACCTGACGGCCTTCATATCATTGGAAAGCCAATGTCTGCTAGTGCGAGATCTGATTATCTTGACCTACTGCCATCTTCAAGTGACCTTGAAAAAGGAAATATTGATAAATTACTGAGTAAAGACTATGAAATCCCGGCTATACTTCATGCTTTGGAAGGTGGTTTTACACCTCCGGTAGCCGGTGGAGACCTGATTCGATCCACTGATATTTTGCCGACTGGTAGAAATATTCACGCTTTTGACCCATTTCGTATGCCTACTGAATATGCCTGTCGAGAGGGTCTTAAGCAGGCAGAGCTTCTTCTAAAAACTCACAATGCCTTGCCTCGATCAATAGCATTGGTTCTTTGGGGCTCCGATAATATAAAATCTGATGGTGTGCCAATTGGACAAGCATTGGCTCTGATTGGAGCCAAGCCTCGTTTTGATAGTTTTGGCAGGCTATCTGGAGCAGACCTAATATCTCTTGAGGACTTGGGTCGACCACGGATCGATGTAGTTATCACATTATCAGGAATTTTCAGAGATCTTTTACCGCTACAGACTCGTTTGTTAGCGGAAGCTTCTTTAAAAGCAGCTATGGCTGAAGAACCCCTTGAGATGAACTTTATTCGGGCTCACGCACTGAATTATTCAAAGGAGATGTCGGTAAACATTGAAACGGCAGCATTACGAGTCTTTTCAAATGCTGAAGGAACCTATGGTTCAAATGTAAATCAACTTGTAGACAGTTCTGCATTTGATGATGAGGATGAGTTAGCCGATGCCTATGAAGCAAGAAAGAGTTTCGCCTACGGAGTCGATGGAAAAGCTTCGCAGAATCCACTACTACTTCAAAAAGCGCTTAAGGATGTAGATATAGCATACCAAAATTTAGAGAGCGTAGAGTTGGGTGTAACTTCTGTTGACCATTATTTTGATACATTGGGGGGTATTTCTAGGGCTGTAAAGAGAGCTAAAGGTCAAGAGGTATCAGTATATATTGGGGATCAAACGCGAGGAAACGGTAAAGTACGGACACTTGCGGATCAGGTTGCATTAGAAACGAGATCGCGGTCTCTAAATCCGAAGTTTTACGAGAGTCTACTGAATCACGGAGCGGAGGGAGTTCGTCAGATAGAAGCCCACGTAACCAACACTTTGGGTTGGTCGGCTACAACAGGGCAAGTGCAGCCTTGGGTTTATCAGCGTCTAAGCGAGACCTTTGTATTAGATGAAGAAATGAGGCGAAGGATTGCTGATATGAATCCAACTGCAAGCTTGCGAATGGCTAACCGTCTTCTTGAAGCACAAGAAAGAGACTACTGGAAACCAGATCAAGATACGTTGGATGCTCTTAGGCAAGGAGCAACTGAATTAGAAGACAAATGTGAGGGAATAACTGTTGCGGCAGAATAATAATTAATTAGAAAGGATAAGTACGATGAGTCCATTAGATGTAAAAAGCAGCCCGCCGATTTTGAAAGGGGAAGATGGGGAAGGTTCGACCCAGGTCAGAATGGATCAAAGTATTAAAATAGAGGGAGCTAAAGTGTTCGCTGTCTATGGGAAAGGGGGAATTGGAAAGTCAACCACCTCATCAAATTTGTCGGCAGCTTTTTCAAAATTAGGAAAGCGCGTTTTGCAGATTGGTTGTGATCCGAAGCATGATAGCACTTTCACTTTAACAGGTCGACTGGTTCCTACGGTGATTGATACGTTGAAGGAAGTAGACTTTCATGCTGAAGAATTAAGGCCAGAGGACTTTGTGTACGAGGGATTTAATGGAGTAAAATGTGTTGAAGCGGGAGGGCCACCGGCCGGAACTGGATGTGGCGGCTACGTCGTTGGCCAAACAGTTAAGCTTCTTAAGCAACATCATATGTTGGAAGATACGGACGTCGTCATTTTTGACGTCTTAGGAGATGTTGTCTGCGGTGGTTTTGCTGCGCCACTTCAACACGCGGACCGTGCTTTAATCGTTACTGCGAATGATTTTGACTCTATCTATGCGATGAATAGAATTATTGCCGCAGTTCATGCAAAGTCTAAGAATTATAATGTGAGGTTGGCTGGCTGTGTCGCGAATAGATCAAGAGAGACGAACGAAGTAGATCGATATTGCAAAGAAGTAGGCTTTAGTCGAGTGGCCCACTTGCCAGATCTAGATGCAATCAGGCGCTCGCGGCTTAAGAAGAAAACATTATTTGAGATGGGAGATGATGAAGACATTATAGGCGTGCAAAAAGAGTATATCCGATTAGCAGAATTGCTCTGGAACGGTACCGAGGGACTTGCACCAGCTACCATGGAAGATAGAGACATATTCGAATTACTAGGATTTGATTAATGAAAGAAAGCTACGCGAAAACGAGAGATCGTTTGGAGTTATATTTTGATCAGACTGCCCTAAAGGCGTGGGAATTGCTAACCACTGATATGCCTATATCTGTTATCAGGGCGCGTGTTAGAGCAGGACGTGATAGGATGCGGCAAATACTGATAGACTCGCTCCCACCTAACCTAGATGGTTGCAGAGTTCTTGACGCGGGTTGTGGTACTGGACAAACATCAGTCGAGTTAGCTAAACGAGGGGCAAATGTTGTTGGCGTCGACATTTCAGCCAATCTTATAAATTTGGCTCGAGACAGGATGCCTGTTGAACTTGTTCAAAACGTGGACTTTTTTGTGGGTGATATGCTTTCAAATCAATACGGTGCCTTTGACCATGTTATAGCTATGGATAGCTTAATACATTATAGCGGTGCCGATATTTCAACAGCGTTGAGTAGCCTAGCAGAGAACACAAAAAAATCAATAAGTTTCACGGTTGCGCCAAAGACATTTTTACTTACATGTTTATTGACTGCTGGTAAAATGTTTCCAAGATCAAATCGATCGCCAAGTATTGTACCGATAAGCAAAAATACATTGAACCTCCATATAAACACGACCCCACGGTTAAAACAAAAGAAAGTAGAATTAATTGAACGAGTCAAGGCAAGTTTTTATGTATCGGAGGCAATGATTTTAAAACTATGATTATTCTTTCAAAAAATCAAGTTGCGCAGCTAGGTAAAACGTTTTTACCGTTTTCGGATGCTGCGTCAGATGATCTTCCTATCTGGCAGTTGCTTCGTTTATCTTTATTCCAGGTATCTGCTGGTATGGCTACAGTTATGCTTTTAGGCACCTTAAACCGAGTTATGATCGTTGAGTTAGGTGTTCAAGCCGCGCTGGTTGCTAGTATGGTAGCTTTACCAGTATTAATAGCTCCGTTAAGAGCTTTACTAGGCTTTAGATCAGATAATCATAAGTCATATATTGGATGGAAACGAATACCTTACATCTGGTTTGGTACCCTTTGGCAATTTGGCGGTTTAGCAATAATGCCATTTTCAATGATAGTCTTGTCTGGCGACCAAACTGTGGGTCCCACCTGGGCTGGAGAGTTACTGGTCGCTGTAGCTTTTCTTATGACTGGATTCGGGTTGCACATGACCCAAACTGCAGGACTAGCCCTGGCCGCAGATAGGGCTGACGATAAAACTCGGCCAAGAGTTGTAGCTCTTTTGTACCTAATGTTTCTTCTTGGAATGGGCTTGTCGGCAATAGTTGTGGGCGCATTACTTGTGAATTTTTCTCAATTTAGGCTAATCCAAGTTATCCAAGGAGCAGCCGTCGTAACACTACTATTAAATTTGTTTGCAATGTGGAAACAGGAGAAGGTCCGACCTCTGACGAAGGAGCAGGTAGCAGCGCCGAGACCAAAATTTTTTAGTGCGTGGAACGATTTTGTTTCCAAGGGATACGCAAGACAGCTCTTAATAGTGGTTGCTCTAGGAACGTTGGCGTTTTCAATGCAAGATATACTATTGGAGCCATATGGCGGCGAAATACTTGGCCTAAGCGTTTCTGCTACCACTATTTTGACGGCTGTTTGGGTTTTTG
>MDTB01200989.1_pt1 | contig 12839 bp, 10 predicted proteins | sample 811161 | NCBI WGS metagenome assembly MDTB01 (sample SAMN05326650, study PRJNA326480) | marine metagenome | isolation source: seawater | place: Mediterranean Sea | collected 2009 | reverse complement strand
TTTAAGCTTGCTACCAGGATTTTGTTGTCTATAAGAAGCAACACCAGCAGCGGTCATACCCGCACCCTCTTCTTTTGATCTAAAATGTCTACCCTTTCCTTTAGTCCGCTTGTTACTCTGCTCTAAGGGGGAAGATTCTTCTTCCTGCATAAAGCTTCTTCTACGACCACAAGGCGTACAGTTGAAAGGATTATTCTTTTGAATAAACATTATTTATCTTTTTTGATTCCGTCAACTACATTTTTAACCATCATAGCTCCTTTTATAGCTGTAACTGGATCTAACTTCATTGGAGATGGTTTACCGCCTTTAACAGGTACACAGTTAGGTACTTGTCTACCTCCTTTTTTCTTCATACCTACCATTTCGTAACCGTCCCAACAAGGACCTTTCTTTTTTAATGGAGAACCTAATGACTGAGGACCACAACCTTTTCTTTTTAATGGTGAATTCATAATTTATTATTTATTATACGTTAGCATATTCCGTATTAGCGTCGTAGCAAGGACAAGCTTTTGATGAAAACTCATTGTGTCCATGTACAACCGCAGATGGGTGTAATTTTTTTAATGTTTTAATGAGATCTAAGAGACTTTCTTTTTGTTCAGATGTTCTAGTATCTTTTGCGGTCTTAGAGACTGAATCTAAACCTCCAATATAACAAATGCCTATGCTACTTTTATTGTAACCCTTAACGTGAGCACCTGTTTTATTTAAATCTCTACCATACTCTATCTTACCATCTAATGCAACTACAAAATGATAACCAATTCCTGACCAACCACGTGCTTTATGCCATTCATCTATTGTAGCTGCAGACACATCCCTACCTTCTGGGGTAGCAGAACAATGAACTACTATTTTATCTATATACCTATCCATTTTTCTTCCTCCCTTTTCTGGCTTTACCTTTTACCGCATCATCTATATCACCAAGTTGATTACCAACTTCTTTTATAGCTTGAGCAACATCTGATAATTCTTGAGCTGTAAGTTTATATCTTTTCTTTATTTCTTTTACTGTTGATATTGCTTTCTCATCAATGGTAGTTTTACTCCATAGACAACTCCACATATCTTTCCAATATTGTTTAGTTAATTTCCACATAATTTTATTTTATTTTTTTAGTCACATAAGCCACAGTGGCCACCACATAATTCGCACATATTATTAAAATTTAGAAGCCGTGTTGACTTCGTTAATAGATTCTTGTATTTCTTTTAAATCAGCAGGTAATACAAGGTCTAATCCTGCTTTGAACATAACTTCTTTTATACCACCCTTGAATATTATTAATGTAGGTGCCATACGTACTTTATATTTTTTCTTAGCTTGAGGAGCGTCAGCTATATTAACTCTATAATATTTAGCGTTTTCTATTTCACTCCACTCAGCAAAACAATTTTCTTCATTAAACTCAGCCCAGAACTCTACTAATATTGTTTCTTGTTGGTCATCATCAAAAGCATCACTAGCGTGTATAATGTTTTCAAAATTACTGTCATCTAACCAATATTCATCTGGAACTTCTGATTGACTTAGTGATATAAATGGTATTAAAATTAAAATTAAATATTTCATTATCTTTGTTTTTGTAGATCATATAGCCTTTCATCTATTTTATCCAATTGTTCTTTTATAGCCTCAACGTCATCTTGAGTGTCCATTATTGTTTGACGGATCAACTCATCTTTTAAATCATACTCAACTCTATCAATGACAGGTTTAGGTAGTTCTTTAGCAAGAGCTATATCTTGTTTTAAAGTAAACCAAACACCAGCTAGCGAAACTATACCGATGACAATAGCACCTATTGTTTTAATTGATATTTTTACATCTGCTTTTCCGTCACCGTCAAGGTCCAACCCCATCGATGTGTTTTCATCTAATTGTTTTGCCATGATTATCTAAATGTGTAGTTTATTCCAAATGTTGAATTGTAGAACTTCGTGTCCCACATCTTATTATACTCTCCTTCTACAAATACTCCTAAGTTTTTTCCTATCTTCCAGCCAAAGTTTATTCCAAACTGATAATCCTCCCATTGCTCTGGTTTAGAATCTTGAACCAATCCACCTTTACCCCAGTTGTTTCTATTTAAATAACTAAAATCTAAATCACCTGATATGTATTTATGAAATGGCGGCATATAGTTAACGTAAGCATGTAACCAAAAATTATTTTTAGCATGGTAAAAGTCAGCACCGACAATAGGTGATACTAAACCAAAAGGATCTATTTGATCCCACTGCTCGTTATTATAACGGTTGATTAAGTCTCTAAATACAGTGTTACGAAATTGTAAATCACTATAAGCGACTAGATTATTATTTTCATCATACCAATACCAATCACTACCCTCTGTAGGTTGACCTGTTTCTGGATCATAACTATCTGTCGTGTAATAAACATCAGTATAACCGTACTCATACCCTAAAGAATACCAAGGGTTAGCAGGATATTCAAACTCTTCACCTGTGTTTGGATCTGTATATATTTCTGTTTCATTTAACCAAATCTCAATAGGATTATAACCGTAAGCTCTTTCATGTGTACGATATATAGCACCCGCAGATATACTAAACTTTTTACCAATAGGTAATCTACCTCTTAGTTCACCTGATTTATAAGAGAAATCAAATGACCCTTGCTCTCTCGACTCTACTTTAGCTATATGATATTTACCAGTGTGTCTTAAAAAATATCTATAGTTTTCAAACTCTTCACCACGTAAACGTTCTTTTTCAAAATGAAACAAGTATTCAAAACCACTAACAGCTGATGTTGGTGCTGATAAAGCTTGCTGACTTTCTCTATACTGATTACCTGTCCAAAAATTACCAGGCTTTCTCTCATAATCAAAACGCCCAAGCTTACGTATACCTATTCCGTACCTATAGTCAAATGGAAAATATTCCGTAACTTCTATAACACGTGGTATAGCATATAAATCACCGTCAGCTGGTCTTTCTACAAAAAAGTCTTTTCTTGAGTTTTCATAAGGGTTACGTATATCACCAGCCGCATATATAGTACCATACTTTAAAAAGTCTGTGTAAAACTCTTTAAATATGTTTTTCTTAATTTTATCTTGTTGACTGTAAACATTGTTTATTGATAGTAATAAAATAACTATCATTATTAATTTTTTCATATATTATCTACTCTTTTTTTTCCTAGTTTTTTTCCTAGTTGTTTTTCTAACGTTTATTTTTGGCCTTTCGATACCAACATCCCAAGTGTTCCAACCTAATAATGTAGCTATACGTTGCCATGTAGCATTATTACTATTAGATGAAGCTCTCAAGTTATTAACTATCATTATTGCTCTATCAAGAGGTATGTTGGTTGTTGCTGAAACAAAATTTGCCACCCCAAGAATACCTGGGTTATCTGGGTGAAAGCCCATTTGTGAAATTTCGTCTTTGTTGTATTTATAAGATATGAAAGAATTATATAGTTTTCTTAGTTTACTACCTATTGGAGGTGATATATTAGCAGCTTCAATTAAAGTTCTAGCATGATCTGCTCTATATCCTTTTTCATTTTCCTGGTTAAATCTTAATATCATGTTCTTAATCGTAGAAACTGAAGCTCCTGCAATACCAGAACCTCTTAATATTGTATCAAGAGAAGTATTAAGTGCTCTAACCTTTTTATCATCTATAGCTTCTTCATCGTCACTAAAGCCCATCATCATAAACAATGCGCTTTGTAAACCTGAGAATAATATATTTTGAACTGTTGTGTAATAAACAATTTTAGATATATTAGTCTTTACATCTCCTCGACCATTTTTAAGATCTGAGATAGCTTTTTTTGTCAAACGCATATACTGCATTGGTGTATTTTGAAAAGCTAATATCAAACGACCAAGTGGTCCAGCTTGTTGTTGCGATATTAAATCAGGTCTAGCTGACTGCTGTGTTTTTTCAGAAACTTCTAAGAAATCTGAAAAAGCTTTCTCTTGTGCAGCTTCTTGATCCATACCTTGTTCTAAATAACTATTTAATCTATTACGATAAAGAGAAGCTCCACCAAATGATATTGCAAAACTATCTGCCATTTGTGTAGGTAAAAATCCTTTTTTAAGTATGTAACTTATAGCTGAGTTTACGCTACCTTGTCCTTTAGCTACAGCGTTAGCAAGTTCAGCTTCGTTAACATCTGTTTGTAAACCAGCTCTTCTTTGTTTTAACGTGTCTGAATTAAATATCATAGAGAAGTCAGACCAGAATTGTTCTTGATTAGCAAAAGCTTCAGCTGCCGCTAGTGGATTATTGTCGTTCCAGTTTATAAAGTTAGCAAACGATATTGTCTGTAACATAGCTGATCTAATGTTTATAAACATAATAGCACCAACAGAATTATTAACCCAGTTTAACCATTGATTGACTTGCCTATTTTGTCCAAACTTTCTGTTACTTCCAGTCTCCATACGGTATAACATGTCTTCTAAAGCTTCTCTAAAATGACTACCATATAGAGCTTCTATTTTATTCATGCTATCTGGAGTAAATATTTGATTTTTATTATACGTCCACTCTTCTAAGTATTGTTTTCTATTTATTCTTTGTGTTATGTAGTATAAATCAGAAGCAACGTTACCAGCTGTCCAACCCATTTCAGGCGCTGGATAATTATCTAGTCTAGTTACATTTTGTAATTCGTTTGCAAATTGAGATAAGTCGCTGAACTCTTCAACTATGTCAACTAAAGCTCGTATATCAGCATCGCTAGCGCCTGGTATTTCATGACCAGATCTGTTCCATAAGTAAACCCTTACAGCGTCTCCATATGTAAAATTCTTATATCCACTGTCCACTGTTAAGTTTTTATAAGTATCAGGCATTGATTTTTTTAATGCTTTAAAATCAGTTGCTATAACTTGTTTAGCTGAGTTTAACGCTCTATAAGCAGCTGCAAAAGGTTTTACTAAAGCATTTTCTAAAAACTGCATATGTATTTCACCTTGTTCGCCTTCACCAACAAACCTATATAACAAACCTACAAAATCCTCTGCAGATGGTGGTATAAAAAATTCAAACTTGTTTTTAACAGCCCCTTGTGTTTTAGCCGCTGCAGCAGAAACAGTTTCATTTGGATCAACACCTTGAGACTCTTCTAGTATAAAGTTAAAGTTCTGATTTAAGCTATTACTAAATTGAGCTCTTGCTTGATAAACCTTACCCTTTACATCTAATATGTCTAACGCTGTTTCTACAGCTTTAACATTTTTAATAGCATCATCAGCAAATAAAAAGTTATTATAACCCTTAGTTGCTTTTTCTATTATAAATTCAGCTTTAGCTTCTGGTCTACCATCTGCCAACCCAGTTATGTTTTCTATTTTTAAATCTAAACCTACACTTTTCAAAAACTTCTGTATTGCAGGTGCTGCCGCAGGTGGTCTTGCTGTTAATACAAATATATCTGTGTTACCAAACTTATCCTTCAACGATTTGGCTTTATTAAAGAATGGTCCTATCTTGCCTTCTTTAACATCATTAAATTCGCTAAAATCAAACTTTGCACCTTGTTGCTCTAGTTTAGTAGCTTGCGTAGCAAACTCTGCAGGTGTTATTTTACTAGTCTTACCATCAGGCATATTTACTATAACCATGCTATTGCTAGTTGCTAAAGTGTCATCAAAATCTATTATACTAATACCTTTTACAGGTGGATTTTTTCTTCTGGACATTCTTAAAGCTTTGTCCATGTTTTTCAACTTTCTTATAGATTCTTCTAATGTAGTAGATTTACTGAAAGATATTTTATTGTTGTTTTCTAAAGCAGCATTATGAGATTTACTAAATGAAGCTTTAGCTATCTTTTGTAGATCTTTCTGCTTTAACATGCTAAGGTTAGATGTATTATTTATGCTTTTAATAACTGGTATTATAGCTAGTTCAGCTTTATAACCTTTAACTCCATTTTTAACAACAGATCCACTTGATTTTATTCTAAATCTAAGCTCAACTGTAGCATCTAACTCTGGTATTAAACCAGGAGCTATTTTAGTATTATTTAAACCAAATAAACCTTTTTCTAATATTTCTATTAAAAATACTTTATTACCTTCACCTGGTTTATTATTATATAAATACTTTATTATATCAGCGTTTGTCTCAGTTAATGAATCATTCATTATCTGTATTGCTAAGTTCTCACCTGATCTACCTAGCTTTTTCCAAACAGCTTCAGGTATAAAATCTTTATTTGTCTCAACAGGTCCAAAGTTAGTTCCATTAACTTGGTTGTATTCTACGATAAGTTCGTTTGCTCTATTTATGTAATTTGTATACGCTTGTTTAGATTTTTTTATTTGATCGTCAAATAATTTTTGATACTTACTTGGTAAATCTTTTTTAACTAATTCATATTCACCTGTTTTATAGTTAAAGGTAGAAACATTTATACTACTAAACTGAGCATTTTCATTTAGCTTTATTTCTGTGTTGGCATTTTTATTGTGTACAATAACTTGTAGATCCGCAGCTCCTCCAGCTTCTGTAACCTCACCCTCAACACTTACTCCTTTTACTTTATGATTTTTAACAGTATCATAGTAAACTTGCTCAGCAGCTATACCTCTACCACCTTTTACACTTTTGTATATTTTTTCAATAGTCATTCTAGCTTTAGCAGGAACAAGAGCTTCATATGTATCTATCATCTCGTCAAACAATTGTTTAACTTCGTTGCTATACATGTCTTTTAGCTTTTTGTTCTTTAACTCAAACTTGTTATTAAACACACTGAAAAAACCATCGTTAATAATATCTAACCTTAATGCTTCTGCATTAGATATAGAAAACTGTATATCAGGATTTCTTGATATTTGTCTACCTACTTCAGTTATTTTAGGTTTTAACCAATCTTTATTGCTTTCTAATATATTACTATTTCTTGAGCTGTTTGAATCTTTTATAACTTTTATAGTTCCATCAAATCCTAACTCAGTAGCTACTAAAGATGCTATCTTTGTTTTTCTATTACCTCTTAAACCACTTCGTTTACCAGTTGTAGGATTTTTTATAGGTACTAGTAAAAAACTTTTTATTTGTTCTGGAGATGGGTTTAATTTTTCATAAAGAGTTGGACCCTGCGTTTCGCTTTCATAATACAAAGCTTCAGTATGACCAAACTTTTGTTCATGAGATCTAATCTCATTAGGGTTCATATTTCTTTTAACAACCTTTGTAAATATTCTTTCACTTTCAGGTACTAGTCTTTCTAGCGCAACAAGTTCTTTTATAGGTATTTTACTAAATACAGCTTGACCGTATTTATCTATAAACGCCTCGTATTTTTTACCCTTACCCATTAACTCAGTCAACTTGTCAGTAAGTTTATTTACAAACATAGGTGTTAACTGTTTTCTAAGTTTTTCAAAATCTATTTGACCAGACAATGCGGCTTCATTAGCTAATATTATTTCATTATATAAATCACTACCTTTTTCAATACCTAGTTCTTTAGTTAATAAGTCTTCTTGTGCTTCAATTTGATACTGTTGCTCTTCTTCTTTAGCTATCATAGCTTGTTCAGGATCCATACCAGTATCTTCTACTTGAGCAGCCATTTCAGATCCTTCTTTACCCTCTATCATTTTATCTAAAGAACCAACTTGTGATTTTTGATATTTATTACTAACATCACCTTTAGATAATTCAATAATAGTTTTACCAGATCTATTTTTACCAGATAACCAACCAAAGAAACTTTCGTTCTTAGTTGGATCAAACTGACTATAAGCTCTTATCATGAGCTCACCTTTAACATCATCTAAGAATTGTTCTTTAGATTTACCATAAACATTATTACCACCTATACCTTCTAGTATTAAACCATCAAGCATGTCGCTTTGATTAGAAAAAAGTTCAGATAACTCAAGTGGAAAATTATTTTGAAAAGACTCTTTAGTTTGGTTTGTATCAACCATGTTATCTATGTCAATTCTTAAATCACCTGTTCTTGAAGCAGCCATAACACCAGCTTGTTTAGAACCTTCTCTTAACATCTCAACTAATGTATTGTCAACTTTACCTGTTCTTATTTTTCTATTATAAGTTTTCATAAAGTCATAAACATCTTCACCACTTTTAAAGTTTTTGTTTATACCTAAGTCTAAAAACTTACCTTGAAATATATTAGCCATTTTAGTTAACACACCTTCATCGTACTTAATTTCTTTCTTAACTATACCATCAGAGAATATATTTAAATATTCTTCACCGTAATCTTTAAAATCTAATTCATTACCTTGTTGATCAAATCTATAGTTAGCATCGATACGTCTTTGTACATATCTACGTTGGCTAGTTGTTAAGGTATTAACAAAATCATTAAGTAAAGCTTCACCTTGTTTGGTTATAACGCCATCAGTTCCTCTTAGTGTTGATTTTAATACACCATGTAACAACTCATGTGATCCAACAGATATTGCTTCTGTTTTTAATGCTTGTTGTTTATTTATATACCATCTGCCTTGACCATCAAAAAATCCATCAGTAGAAGCTACGTTATCGTAGTAACCATCTGCTGAAAATTGTTTCTTACCAATATCACTGTTTTCATATGCTTTTTGATAATCGTCAGTTGATTCTAATACTTTTTGCTCTATACCAGCAGCGTCAGCATAAGCAGCTGAAGTGTTTAAGTTTTTGTTTAAAGATCTGCTAACGTGATCTTTATATATCAAAGTATTAGCTTGTTGAGCTTTGTCTTTTTTATTTTTGTATAAAGCTTTTGCTTCAGGTGTTATATTATCTCTATTTAACTTATCGTTGTACTTGTTAATTTTATCTACATTACTAGCGTAATTAAATAAATCAACACCTTTCATTTGTCTAACAACTTTACTTGATTGAGTTTGTCTCATGACAATATCATTTTCAAGTTGTCTCATTTCGTCTTGTAAAGTTTTTTGTATCTCTACATCTTCAGTTTCTTGAAGTTCTTTATTTAATACTTGTATTCGGTTAAAGTTATCTGATATAAACTTTTTATCTTCAGTGCTTCTAAATAAGTTTTCAGCTCTTCTTTCTGCTATATTATTATTTAAACCACCAATTGTTTCAATTCCACCTTTAACTCCACCACCCATAAAAGCACCTATAATACCTTCATCATATATTTGGTGCCATTTTTTACGATCGCCAGCTAAAAGTTTATTTAACTCTTCATCTTTACCTAAACCTATTCTAATATCAGTACCGTATATTTTATCTACACTATCCCAAATATCAACAGCTATAGCTTGTGCCATTTCAGTTCCACCTTCTACACCCATTGCTGCAGCTATTCTACCACCAACACCTAGACCCATGTCTATAACAGCTTGCCTAGCAGATGGTGCTTTACTTCCACCAAAAAATGCTCTAGCACCTGGACTTAATATAAACCTTCTAGCGATCATTTCACCACCATATTCTATAGCTCCAGTACCAGCTGCATTTAAAAACATTAAAGCATTTGATTCATCTGGGTTTTCTGCAAAGTTTTGATCCCATTTTTCACCAGCATGAGTTGCACCTAATACAGCTAATGCCCCAGGGTGAAGCATTGCCATGTAACTAGTCCAAGAAGATAAACCACCTAACGCTGCTCTTTCAAGAGCTTGTGATATATTTCCATTTGCAAAATCATCTGTTATACTAGTGTCATAGACAGTTTGTCTATCCTGTATAACGTTTACAGCTCGTTGAGCTTCTTCAGATGTTTTTAATCTTGCGAAACCAAGGTTAACACCCTCTCTTTCTATATCAGCTCTATTAGCTATTTTTTCTTGAGCTGTTAATTTTTCCCAATCTCCAGTTTCCCACCAATTTTCTATTTGATCTGTTAAATCCCTACCAGCACCAACTGTTTGTTCTACAAGACCAACAGCTCCTCTAGCAGCTCTTTTTAAACCAAGATTTAAAGAGTCTTTAACCTCACCCCACTCAAAACCACCATCTTTAGCATATTGCTGCGCATATTGTTTTTGATCTTGCGAAGGACCTTGTCCTGTATATTTTTGATAAAAAGAATTCATAAACGTATCTTTATCCAAAGTGTTAGCATAAGCTACTTTAGAATTTACCTCCTCCTCACTTAAATCAGGAGCATATTTAAGATACATTTGTTTATAAAGATCTTGCATGTGTTTTATATTTTACTTAAATCAATAGAATTGTTTCCACCAGGAACACCTAATACTTCAAGAAATAAATTTAAATGTTCTGGTTTACCTGGATCAATACCACTTCTAACAACTCTATTACCCATTTTTAAATCGTAAGTACCATCATCATAAGGTACAACACTTATTTTACTGTTTAATGGTAACATGTTTGTAATCTGTGATAGATCACCACTGTTCCAAATTTGCATAGCGTTTTGTGCGCTTACTCCAGAAGCTACGTTACTTACCCTTTGTTTCATATTATAAGCTGATTGAGCAGCTGAGCTAATACCCTGCATCCAGTTGTTAATAACAAAATCTTGTAGTTGTTTGTGATTTTCTTCTTTTAATAAATAAGAGTTTGGATCGTCTAAATTATCTACGTTGATCATTGGATTATCTAAAAACTTATCAGTTGCTAAAGATAATAAACCATCTCTACCGCCCTGCGCTACTAATTGAGTAACTTGTCTTCTATATAAATAATCAGATGTTTTATCCATAATAGGCATAGCTGATTTATAAGCTTGTTGATTTAATTTCAACAAACCATCTACAGCAGTTGCGTTTCTGTTAAAATATTTTGGTAAATTAGCACCATTTATTTCAGTACCATCTTCTAATAGAAATTTAAGACTACCACTTGTTAGGTCTATTTTATATTCATCTGTTGAAAAAAGCTCTTTTAACTGTGATGTATCAGATCCATTAGATATAATGCCTTCATCAAAGTCTTCTAAAAATTCAGTTTTTAATGCTTTAAAATTATCAAGTTGATTACTTAAATTTTTTATTTCATTAGCTGTTTTATTCATTTCAGCTTGCATCTGCATATATCTTGGACTACCAGCTTGTTGACCTGGTCTAGCAAGTTGCCTAGCTAGCATACCATATTGACGCCTTTTATCACCTAAAAACACTTGCACAGGTTGTTGCATACTAGCAGGTAGCTTATCTATATCCGCACCTGGAGGTAAGTTGTCTATATACCTACGCACATTTCTATCTTGATACATTCTTTGCATCTGCATTTGTCTAGAAACCTCCTTATTAGGTAGTATACTATAATCCTGAAACTTTGGCGCTGATAAAGCTGCACCTTGTATTAATGATTTATTCATATTTTTTTTAATTTAAAATCCACCTGCTACAGCAAAATCCTGTACTGCTGTATTAACTGAACCATCAGGCGCAGGCTTTGAATTAAACATTCCACCCGCTGCTGCACTACCAACTCCGCCTACTACATTACCAATACCACTTGTTATTGCTTGTGTTGCTTGTGCTCTAGCTTGATCAGCCGCAGCTTTTCTTTGCTGTGACATACCCAGTAGAGTTTCTGATTTAGCAGCTTCAGCTTGCCTTGCTTCACTAGCACCAGCTATTTGTGCCGACTGAACATTTGCTGCTCCTTGTGCGGCCATTGATTGATTAGCTGATTCTTGAGCACCTATACTAGCAGAAGCTTTTTGTATGTTTTGTGATTGTTGACCAGCCATAGCTTGTGCTAAAGCGGCAATACCAGATCCACCAGCTGCTGAAGACATACCACTCATAGTGTTTGCTAAAGCCTGGTTCTGTTGTTGTGCTGCAAAATCTGCTGCTTGTGTATTTACTGTCAAGTCTTCGAAAGTGTTTTCCATATTAGCTGCTAGATTAGAAGTGTCTAGGTTTTCGTATCTAGCTTTGTTGATAGCTAATTCTTTTTCAGCTTTTCTTTGCTCTCTACGTCTTTTACCTCCACCAATAATACCACTAGCTATACTAGTTAAGCCACCTACGGCTTGCATTGCTGCTCCTATCATAGTTTTATTGTTTTATTTATATTATTATTACACATTATTTGCTACTTTCAAATATTTCACTACCAACGTCATACAATTCACATGGGATCGTTTCGTTGTTTACCATTTTTACCTCAGCATAGTAACCTCTTAAAGCTGATATATTACCTTTATTATCTTTACTAAAAAGTATAAAATCAGAAGATGATGGTCTAGGCATTGTTGCGGGTATATCACAAGAAACTGTAGTGTTTGTTGTAGCTGTACACAAACCCATTTGTAATATAGCTCCACCTGGAACTTGATAATAAACCATATCCCCAACCTGAACTGAGTCGTTAACATGAGGAAATGTCATTGTTATATTTGCCATATTTTATAATTTATTGGTAATTTATATATCCGCCACCACCGAATCCAGTACCACCAGATCCAGATCCAGAACCGCCACCACTAGCAGTAAACTCAAATTTTATCGTGTTTCCTACCATGCTTGATGTAACTGTGTTAGCTAATTTTACTTGAGCTGAAATTTTAAGGACACTTCCATTACTTATAAAAGCACCACTATCAAACTTGGTGCCACTAGAATTAACACCATTAACACCGTATGACGTATCAAACATAGCTGCTGTTCCAACCGCGTTAACAACTTCAAAATCTTTAAATACACTGTTTATAGTTTGACCGCTGAAATCACCAAATATTCTAACATACCATGTTAATATTGTATTAGCAGGTGTACCTACTTTTACTCTATTTGCATTAGTAACAGAATTACCATCTGCATCCGTATATGAGAAGTTTGTTTGAATACCAAGGTTATAGCCAGGTAGTGTTGTAGCGAGTATTGGTATTTCAGTGGTTCCTCCACCAGGGTTTCCTA
>MDTB01162256.1_pt1 | contig 12839 bp, 5 predicted proteins | sample 811161 | NCBI WGS metagenome assembly MDTB01 (sample SAMN05326650, study PRJNA326480) | marine metagenome | isolation source: seawater | place: Mediterranean Sea | collected 2009 | reverse complement strand
CCCGATCTTTTAGCGGCGGATGATACTGGTGTTGATGATACGGATAATAGGACCTTTATAAGGACACCTAAATTCACGGTGTCCGGTATGCCACCAAATACCCTGCCACTTATCGATCTTTATTATGATGCTGCTGGCTCAGGTGACGAAAATGTACTTGCTGGTCGTTTTCGACCAAGTACCGCAGAAGAAGATATAATCGAACTTCCTTATGCTGTTAAGACTGATGATACTGGGGATGCAGACTACGATGAAGGTCACCCTGAAGGAAATGCGAGTATGATTCTAAGTGATGATACCTATACATTTACGTATTTCATAACCGATGTTGCAGGAAATATTTCGGACGAAAGTAATTCGTTGGTCGTTATTATTGATTCCACTGCTTCGGCTGCGCCAGCTACGCCTGACCTTATCGCAGATTCTGATGCTGGTTCTTCAAGTACAGATAACCTTACTAATTTAACAACCCTATCTTTTAGTGTTTCCAATATCACTACAACAGATATTATTTATATTACCACCAATAGTGATGCTAACCCTGACTTCACTGATGCCTCTGGTCAAATAAGTGATGATGCTAATGAGATTATCGGTCAAGCAACTTATGATGGTGGGGGAGACTTTACAGTCGACGTTAATGATGCTACCACAAATGGAAGCGTTGTAAACTATGATTCAGGAACCTTAAAATGGACCACGAATAATTTAAGGGCGTTCACAACGGATCTTGCAGGCAATCAATCTGCTTTATCTGACGCACTTGCTATTACTATTGACCAGACGGGGCCAGACATGGATGGCTATAACTCCAATGGAGATGAAGACTATGTTGATGATAATGAATACGCTCCTGTGTCTATTGACCTTGACGATGAATCAGATACTGGTGGTGATGATTATAATGATGATAACTTAACCTATGAACTCACACCAAGTTTTACTATAACCGAACTACCTGAGACAGGGATGATCTATTTGAATTGGATCGATAACAATGATGTTGCTCAATCATTGAATAGTGATCTTATAGCAGGTAGCACTATCGATTTCACTGTCCCTGATGATAAGCAGCTTACTGTTGGTTTGTATACGTTTACTGTTAATATGATGGATGATGCGGGAAATCTTTCAAATAACTCTATAGGATTGGTTGTGACTATTGATGCTACAGCTCATGTTTTGGCGAATGATGATGTACCTGATCTTGTAGATACTTTTATAGATGGCAGTGGTAATGAGATAGACAATGACACAGGTATATCGAGTGCGGATGATATTACCAATTACAGAGAGCCAAGATTTCTGATATCTAATCTAGCAGCTGCACGAGATAGTGTTAATATGTATGTGGATGGTGTTTTGTTTGATCGCGTCAAAAAGGATTTGGATGCTGTTACTACATTTGTCGAAGTACCTGAGGCGAATAAATTAGATCAGGGAGTCTATGCTATCACCTATCGTGTTGTGGATATTGCTGGGAACATATCCGAAGAAAGTCAAGCAACCAATATCACTATAGATTTTACTGCACCTTCGTCTCCAAATGCACCTGACCTGTTGACAGATTTTGATACAGGAAGGTCCAGTACAGACAACATAACAAATTTAACGGCTATACAGTTAAAGGTGGATGGCTTGAATACTGGAGATTATGCTGAACTATATCTTGTAGAAGATGGGAATTCAACACTTTTATCCCAGAATCTGGTTGTTGATGAATCTGATAATCCATTCTATACATTTAGTATTTCAAATGATGGAGATGCTACCTATACCTATCATGCGATTTCCACAGATGTAGCCGGTAACCCCTCTAGTGCTTCAGCAACAATTGATATAGTATTAGACCAAACGGCACCTGTTTTTACTGAGACTACAGAAATAGACCTTCAAACTGCATCCGATAGTGGTCCTATTGTTTCTGATACTTGGAAAGTGGAACTTGCCGCTGCCGGTGCAGTGGAAACAAACTGGGATGAAGATAATTTAACCAATGTGGTCACTCCTTCCTTTACAGTGAAAAATGTAACAAATACTGATGAGATATCATTGATATTCAATGGTAGTGAAAGTGAGGGGGATTGGCTCTCTACTATTGCAACTGGTGGCTGGGTGTATCTTACTGCAACAGATACACAGATACCTGTACCAACGGATGATGCGGAAACAGAAGAAAATGAATCCTATTTAGATCAGTCTTTTGAAATTGTACTGCGATCAGAAGATATTGCAGGAAATGTAAGCACACTAGATGAGCCTTTGGTCATAACAATTGATACGACCCCGGAGGAAGATCTCCCTGCGCCTACGCTTAATGAAGCGAGTGATACCGGATCATCGAATTCAGACAATCTTACCAATAAGCAGGAATTGCAAATTGATATGTCAGGCATTACTTCACAAGATTTTAAAATGAATTTATGGGTCAATACCAATATCAATGATGTTCCTGTGGATTCTTCATTTAAGGTTTTTAATGTTGATAATCATTCAATGACAGTACCACTAGCAGGTACTGCTGGATATGATGGTGATTATGAAATCGAAGAGGGTGAGCATACCGTGACCTATACCATAACGGATGATGCTGGAAATTTATCTGAACGTAGTTCTTCCCTGACATTGAATATTAATCGTACCCCAACTGATATGAGTTCGGTTGTAATCGACTTGGATAGTGATAAGGATTCTGGTAGTTCAGATACAGATAATTTGACCAATGAATCTAGCCCAACTTTTACCATCGCCAATGTTGTTGCGACAGACTCCATATTATTGGTATTCACAGATGCAAATGATGGGGAGGCTGATAAGAAAGACACCTTAAGGACTTTGGCATCTGATGTGACAGTCTCATTCCCAGATGCATCAGGTTCTGCTCAATCGCAAACAACAGGAATATTCTCTGTTGATGGTGTATATACCATTCAAGCATTTTCAAGAGATATGGCTGGAAATCTATCCTTAGCATCTCCGTCTTTGAGTGTCACTTATGATGCGACAGCTACGGACATGGCTACAGTTGAAATTGACTTACAAGATGACTCGGATAGTGGGGCAGAAGATGATGGTGTTACAAATGAAACAAGTCCTATTTTTGATATTACAGAATTGGAGGCGGGTGATCTTATCACTATGGAATTTTCCAAGGTATGTCAGGATGCTAATGGATTTGATATCCCAGGATGTGATGAGAATGTTGGGGGAGCGCTTGCCGTAGATGATGAAGGAAATTCAGTTTCTCTTGAAGCAACTGTATTAGAAGAACAGACTTCTATTATCTTAACAGCTGGTCATCCCTGGATAGATGAGACGAAACCTGATGGTCTTTATACTCTTAGTGTAATATCCACCGATGCTGCTGGAAATATTTCTGGATCATCCGTAGCAATTACGATTGTGATAGATACTCAGGCGGAACCAGTAGATGAGGATAATCCATATTACCCAAATCTTCCTCCACCTGATTTAATGGCATCTTATATTGATGGTGATGGTAATGAAATACGAAATGATACAGGTTTGTACGATAATGATAATATAACAAATAATCAAAGACCAAGATTCTTGGTGTCGGATTTAACTTTAAATGATTTTGCAATGGATCTATATGTTTTGACTGGACAAAATGTTGTCAAAGTGAATTCTATAACCAAAGCTGACAACAAGGATACCGCTTCTTTTAGAATTGATGATGGTCTAGATTTGATTGAAGGGTACCATGATTTATATTATACAATTACGGATGATGCTGGTAATGTTTCTGAGAATAGTCAATCTTTAAGAATTACAATAGACATCACACCTCCTGGAAATTTGAGGATACCTGATCTTTTAGCAGCAGATGATCTTGGAAAATATGATAATGATAATCTTACTGCACCTACAATTGATAATGGTGCAGCATATGAACAGCAGGTTCGTATTGATGTGGATGATGGGAATGCTCTTCCTGGATATAAATGGACGATTTATTCATTTACAGATAATGGGAATGGGGAACTTGATGATGGAGAGGTTATCACTCCTTTAGATTCATCCTTAGTACCTGGCGGAAGGTATAACAACTGGTACACTTTCAATGTCGCATCAGGTAATACACAGACTGATACACTTACTAGCTATATTATTGAAGCAACATCAGAAGAAAGTATAACAGATGTTCAATTAACACAGACTTATACTTTTGTCACAGTGCAGGTTGATACAGCGGGAAATAGATCGGATACTAGTCCTGTTTTTTCTATGGAAACAGACTACAATAAGCCAACATGTGTTATTACTTATTTTGAAGATGATGATGGTAATGGAGCATTTGCAGATGATGAGACCAGTGATTTATTGGTAAATTTGGAAAATGGTCAAGCAGAGGCCAGGTTTACATTTACAAAAAACATAGATAATCAAAATAATTTACCCTACATAGGGTCGGTCAGATACGATGCTAATGCTGATGCTAATCTTTCTCATACAGACGAAACGGGTGATGTTGTTGGAGATGGTTTGTTTCTTGAAATGATGGATAATAATCCCCAAATATGGAAATACTTAGTTCCATTTGATTTGCAAGCAAATGATGGCACATATTTTTTAGAGAATGTAGAAGGTTTCATAAACATATTTAACCCATCTATATATGATGAAGCAGGAAACTTTGTTGATTTTCCAAGTGGAATAACGGGTTTTAGTGATTTATTTTTTGATGATGTAAATCCTGAGTTCTCTGACCTAGTACCTGCTAGTGGCTCTTTTAATAATACCCTTGATAATTTTGGATGGGACCTGTCAGAAAATATTAGCAATGGTGGAGTAACGTTCACAAATGCTGCAGGTAATGACGTGGCATCTTTAGAGCTTTCCAATGGTGCTGAGAATGAATTGAATGATGATCCACCCATTCCACCTGGTGATTTTAACGCAGGCGAGCCTGATATAGAGGAAGGTACATATACTGTTTCTTTTTCGGGTACAGACCCAGCCGGGAATACCGCTCTTACATTAATAAATAATTACACGTATGATACTACTGCGCCTACTGGTGATATATCATTTAGCCAATCGGTTGCAAGTGTCGGGACCATTGTGACTGTTTTTGGTACATTTGATGAGAATATAACAGAATCACCTCAGATTACATTGGATCTTCCTGATATCACTGATGACATTGACCTTACGGATATGTATATATGGGGTTCTTGTGATTGTTTAAATGATTTAGGAGAAATAATCCCAGATTGTGAAGAAGGATTAGGTAAGGATGCCTGTGAAGCAATTCAAGGTGAATGGGTACAAGGAATAGATACAAGTAGATGGGCATATGATCTTACCATACCTTCTGGAACCGGTAATAATGGTCTAGTCTCTATCAGTATTTCCGCGAATGATTTTGCAGGAAATCAACTAATTTCAGATACTGAAGATGTAGACTATGGTCTTGAATATGTTGATGATATTCAACTTGAAATAGATAATACGACGACAGAGGCAACCTTTTCTTATGATAATCTATCCAATCCAACCTTAACTGATTACGAAGGAAATCTAACTTCTATTGCAGGTAAGGGTGGTGATAATATACGAGTCATTGTTTCATTGAATGAATCCATGAGTCCTATTGAGCCTGTTCCAACCTTGACCTGTAAATTTGGTGATGGAGATGAGGATGCAACTACATATGAAGGAATTTCATTCACATCGGTAGATAACCTTGTGAATGGAGACCCTGATGACGATATTGAAAATAATTATTATATTTTTAATATTACGTTGCCTGATAGTGTTCACAATTATATAGTACCTTCTGAAGATTCTGAAGGGAACACGGTTGAGGATACGATAAGAATTCCTCTAGATCATGGAAAAGTAGAATTTAATTTTATTGCAAAAGATAGAGCAAATAACTCTGTCCAAAATTATGTAAATCATTATGTATTCGATGTTGACAACCAGCATCCTTTCTGGGAAACAGGGTTTGCAGATGCGGATAATGATGGTGTTTTTGATTATTCAGATCCATATGATCCTGATAATGATGAAATCCATGAACCTCAAGGTTTTAATACACTAGATATCACGGTACATGGTAATAACCCAGTAGAGGGATATATTACTGAGCAAATGGATAGTATAGGTATACGCATTCCTATACCTCCTTCTGAGGAAGATTTAACTTTATACAATGGTGGTACGGTAACAATACAGTTTAGAAATCTAACAAGAGGTCTTTTTTGGGTAGATGTTGCAAGTCCCGCATATCCAACCTCTTATGAGATTCAGGCTTCAGGAGAGTCAGTTCTATTCTACCGATATAAGAGTGATCTCTATGAGGTCATGACACCTGGTGATGGTATTCAGATTGGTGATATACTCGCAGTGAGAGGTGTGATAACTGACCGATATGGAAATAGTACTTCTGGAGTGCAAAGTGTCCAAGAATTACAATATGATAATAGGCCTCCTGATATTGGAGAAATGACCTATAATCCAGAATCAGATTTTACAAATTTTGGTACGACTGTTACCTCTAGCGATATTATGAGGCTTGAATGGACAGACTTTATTGAACAGAGTGTATTTGAATCTGGTCTTGATAGATATGAAATAAAAATTGATAGATTTGATAGTGATGGTGACCCTGACCTCTATGATGACGGAACACCATTTCTGGACTGGTACAGCACAGATGAACGTGCAAGATTTAACTACGATCCAAATGCAACCCTTGTTGATGGTGTACTTATGTCAGGCGATTATATAGCTGAAGACCTAGATTTAATGTTAGAGCACTTGCATACATACAAGGCCACTGTTAGGGCTTTTGATAAAGCGGGTAACATATCAGATGAAGTTGAGTCTCTTATACTTACACGTCAAAACTCTGCAGCAGTTATTCAAAATTCTGTGGATACGGTATACATTGATGAAAGGTCATATTGGGAAGAACAAATTCTTATAACCGATGCTGACTTTGAAGTCCTTCAGGGTGATAATCATTCTTATAGTATTGGTGAGACTTATTTATTATTTGATGAGAATGGTAACGGAGAAGAGAAGGAATATTCTACTACAGATTATTATGGTAATACTGTAAACACGGTTGATTTATCAATTAATGCATCAAGTGGACTTTTAATTTGGGAACCTCCTCAGGAACAGGTAGGTGTTTATCTTTTTGATATTATTGCTACGGATAATTATAATCTTAGTGCTACTCTTCAACGGCCTTTTACGGTCCATGCGGTAAATGATACGCCTCATTTTGAATTTACTCATGAAGAAAGTGAAGATTTTTATATTCATGAATGGATAGAGGACCAAACAATACCGAAGCTTCACCTTAGCAGATATATCAGTGATGTGGATAATGTGATAGCAACAGATATAACTGTTGTTTCCTTCCTTCCAGATTCTTTGATTGAGCAAGGACTTGTTACATTAGAGAACGTGATTGAAACACATGTTGGAACGGTAGATGAAAATGGTGTACCTCAGGTTGATTCTATTGTGGGAATATTCACTAGTGCTGAGAATTATTATTTAGATGTTCCTATAAAGATTCCATTTGTTGTACAAGATACGGAAGGAGCTTTTGCTAAAGATACGATACAAATTAAAATTAATGCTCAAAATGACCCACCTGTAATGGAATTGGATTTTACAGAGGCTGAGCTATGGGAAAATGACTCGATTACTATGGAGTTTGGTCAATTTGTAACAGATGTAGACAATACTTCTTTACTATATAGTATTAGTGCTGTTGAAACAAAATTAACAGGACCAGACAATGATGGCGATGGTATAAAAGATCCAGAGGGTGATATTATTGAGACAGAGCCAAGATTGACAATCATACCAATGGGTAATGAATTTGATGGAGAGAAAGACGATATATCCTTTACATCATTTGGGGTAGGGGATTCCGTAAAGTTTATTCCTGATAATTTATGGGATGGTGAATATCAAATTGAAATAAAGGTCTCCGATGGGTTGGAGTCTGTTGCTTCTACATTTCGATTGGACGTCAAACATGTTGACCGACCAAAATTGAAAATAGGATTACTAGAACAAACAGCTTTTACAGAATATATACAAATGGTTGTTGTTGATACCGCAGCTAAAACCCAGAACCTGTCTCTGTTAGTACAGAACCAAGAGATTGAATTAGATACTATTATCGATTATACATATACTGGACATCTTCAGATTGCGGGAGATGGTACCTATAACGTCGATATTTATGCTTCAGCTCATGTTGGCGATACTGCATTTAGTGTACCATATAGTTTAGCACCAGCAAGAGTAGCAGGAAGATGGTCAGGTAGTAGCCATGATGATCAATTCAATGTTGTCGGTAATAGTGGTGCTGTATCGTATGATAGAACTTTTCTAATAGCAGATTCAACTTTGTTCCCAAGAAGTTTTTATGACCGTGCCTCTTATGTATTTGGTAGTGAGGAATTTAATTTTAAAGATCCTATTGAGATCCGTATGGCAAGTGACAGAGATGACCTTGCTATCTATACTAGAGTAAATGGTGTTACCTGGAAAGAATTACCATCTATCAGTATGGATGGTGATATTTTTACATTATCTGAAACTGCAGGATATTTCAGATTTGGTCCAAAAACAATGATTGTACCTGAACAAACAAGTATTCATCAGAATTATCCTAATCCATTTAACCCTACAACAACTATTGTTTATGATATAGGTTTGTTTGATGGGTTAAGTCAAAATGTTTCGATAGATATATATAATTTACTCGGTCAGAACATAATTACCCTTATCGAGAATAAAGATCAAATTGGACAGTTTAAAATACAATGGGATGGCTATGATAAACGGGGACAACAAATGTCATCAGGGATATATTTTATTCAATTAAGTACAAAAACAGGTATAGTAAATACCAAAAAGATGATGTTGTTAAAATGATTAAAACTCTTAAAAAACTTTTTATTTTTTCATCGTTATTATACAGTACACTTATAATTAATGGTTGCAGAGAAGAGATAGTTCCTAATGATTCGGATTATTCCAGTTATGGATGGTACCGTTATGAAAACAATGAATATGTTGAAGCGCTAACATGGTTCAGGGCTGCTGTAGAAGATGACCCCAATTTTTCTGATGCATACAGAGGAGTTGGATGGACAATGGGACGTTTAGGGCAAGCCGATTCTGCGGCGTATTATTTTCTGAATTATTTGGAGCGTGACACGACTAATTTTGAAAATAAACTTGATTTTTATGCAGGTCTTGCTTTTGCATATAATGCTCTAGGAGAGGATGAACGGACTAGAGAATATGCAAAAACATATTTTTTTGGTAGTCAAAATCCTGACATAGGTGATCCGAATTGGTGTTTTTGTCCTCATTCTAATCAACCTATCAATCAACTTGATGTGAGGCTGGTTCTTGCTATAGCGGAATTTCGTTTGGGACTTTTTGAGGATTGTGAGGTCTCTATCAATAAACTATATGCAGACCTTCCTCAGAGTCAAATGAAAAAAGGGATAGACTATATTGAGGATGAAGCAACCTATAATGATATATTTGATACTGGTGATCAAATATTCAATGGTGAGTGGAACGATTTAGATAATGATGGTGAGATTGATGATGATGGAACAACACCTGAGCAAAGATATTTTGATGTTTATCCTCTTAATTATGACAATGGAACTCCAGTTGGAAGAGCCATGCTTTTAAATCATCTCGAAATGTTTTCCTGGAAGTTAGAGATGTCCAATAATGATAATGGTCTTAAGTGTAATGAGCTTAATAATAATATTCTAGGCTCAGGCTATTGTGTCGAATAGATCTATTCTTTTTGAAGATCCTCCTCATGAATATTGGTTAAAAAAAGCACTTCGATTAGCTGAAAAGGCATTCGCAGAGGGTGAGGTACCCGTGGGTGCTATTATTATCCAAAAAGATAAAATTATTGGTCAAGGATATAACCAGCGTGAACGTTTAAATGATCCTACAGCCCACGCTGAAATTTTAGCAATAACCGCTGCATCAAATACTTTGAATGATTGGAGGTTAGATGAATGTATTTTATACGTTACAAAGGAACCCTGTCCAATGTGCGCAGGTGCTATTATTAACTCAAGGATAAAAACACTCATATTTGGCGCATATGATGAAAAAAAAGGTTGTTGTGGGTCGTTATATCAATTATGCGGAGATAGGCGCCTAGAAAGCGTGACAGGTGTTAAAGGTGGTGTATTAGAAGATCAATGCTCTGATATACTGAAAGAGTTTTTTATTTCTAAGAGGGATTTATCTGATTCTTAAGTTGATTTACAACCAATTGTATAGAAAGATTATGACCTAATCTTTCTTTTTTCCAAATTTTAGGTAGCAATACATAATTACCATTATTAATGATTACATCCTGGGGATCATCTTTAAGATTTTTAAATGCCCCATCATTTTCGTGGACCGTTCTCCATTGAATATATCGTACAGATTCACTGATATTATAAATATTCTTCCCTTGTATTTTACAGTCATATAATTGGGTTCTCTCATCGTTTAATCCTGCCGCGATAGCATGAATAGATAACGGAAATTGTTTATCCCAATTTTCAGCTAAATCTGATACTATTAAGCCACCAAGACTGTGTCCTGCTATCCATAAGGAGTCCATGTGGGGGTAATCTTTTAACAGCTTTTCTATGGATAATTGTAAATTATTGCTACTATACTCAGGACAATCATTCCAATTGTGTTTAAACCACCAAATGGGTCGTTCCCTATCAGCAATGTCTTTTATAGCCAGAGACCACTCCAGGCCTTTGGAAGGCCAATTGTCAGGGTATCTCCCATGCACTAAAATAATGCCAAGACTAGAGTCTGATATGTGGTAGCCTTCAATAAGATGTAAACCGTTATCGCGATTGACTAGATATCCATCGTATTCAGATTGTTCAGTAGAGATATTATTAATGAATAAATCTCTATGAGAATTTTTGCTACATCCAGCAAAAATTATAAAAGCAAAAATTATCCTTGGAATCATAATGCTTATATATAATGAATGACCCGAGATGTCTGGTTAGTCATTCATTATAATTCAGGCTAATTTTTTTGTAGTTTGAAATTTTCTGCTAGGAATACTTTATCTTTTACAGTTCCAGATATTTTTGCGACTCGAATAGCATTACAGAACCCCTCTTTTGCATGAGAATCACCATGGTCTTCTATGGTGGTTCCTTTTACAGTAAAGGATTCTTCATTTATTTGTATGGCAAGGCCGCAGTCTTTCATGTCCATTCCAAAATTACACATACCACAAGAGGCCAAGACCATACCTTTTACTGATCCATCTTCATTTATACTTGTAACAAACTCCCCCTTAGGAGGATCTACCTTTTTATTCGATACGTTACATGCCCCACAGCCTGCAAAAGCAAGGTTAATGAAAAATGTTGTACCTATTATTGCTAATTGGATATTTTTCATGATTATCTCCTTTTAAACTATGTCTAAATTTAATAATTAATACTAATTACTAAAAGTTATATTTGCTTGGATGATTTCAGCATATTTATTCAACCAAGTCTTGCAAGAGTTTTTTCCATCCTTTTTGTTGCAATATAGAATCCATAAGTACAAATCCTTTTCCATAATGTGGATTCTGGTTTTGATACATTGCATTCAATTTTATTTTTGAAAATTCATTATTATAATTCTCATATATTAGTTTTGTCCCAAGATTGCAGAAACCTTCTAGTTTTTCAGATGGTAGATTGATTTCATTATGAAATAAATAAACGTGCATCAACTCATGGGCTAATACAGCATTAAATATCATTTCATGCAAATTTGATAGAATAAATATCTCAAATTCCTTTGAAACCGTTATTCCTCCAATCTTTTCTACCGAATATTTCGTGTAACCATTCAATTCATTATTGCTAATATTGGAATATTGTTCTAATTGTTCTCTTGTATCAACTAAGGTGATTGGAATTTCTTTTGGAAAGGGATAAACACCGACTCTGATTAATCTTGATTTGACATCTGATAGGATAGTGCCAATATCTGTATAATCTGTAATTAATTCATCCCAACATATATTACATATCTCTCTTGTCCCATTTAGAAGATATCCTCCATTGGTTATTGCATCACATATCAACCTATTGCATGATTCGCAATTCGATGTTTCTTTTGTATGAGATTCATGATATTTATTTCCCCAATGATCAATAATGAATTCACCCTCCAGTGCTAAATTGCATGCACCACATTTCTCAAGAATATTATTTCTAAAACAGGCGACGTGATAATTGTTTTTATTATCTATATTATATTCTCCAGAAATTGTTTTCTTACAAAAATCACATTTCAATTGAATATTTTCATGGTAACAATCTTGATGATAATTTTTACCCTTTTGAATAAAATATTCTCCACGGATAATTTTATTACAATAATTACAAGCAATATCTAGATTTTTATTGATATTATAATTATTCGTTAGGAGCTGAGTGTGAATAAAAATCAATAATATAATGTAGATACACCATTTGGGAATGAATTCCTTTTTGATATTATTCAAACTAGGCTGCACAGATAAAATTAAAATTAATATAATAAATAAATTTGATAATAAAAAAATACTATCCAATGCGGAGAGAGAGGGATTCGAACCCCCGGTACCCATAGGGTACACTGCATTTCGAGTGCAGCGCATTCAACCAGACTCTGCCATCTCTCCATATATTTTATTGCTCTCAGATAAAATTAATTATTTACTTATTTTACGGTGCTTAATGAAAAAATTTTTTAATAATTGAAGGCATTCCTCCTCCTTTACACCT
>MDTB01099258.1_pt1 | contig 12840 bp, 10 predicted proteins | sample 811161 | NCBI WGS metagenome assembly MDTB01 (sample SAMN05326650, study PRJNA326480) | marine metagenome | isolation source: seawater | place: Mediterranean Sea | collected 2009 | reverse complement strand
TGAGCTGCGCCGCAGGCGGACTCCTGCTCGGGGAACGCGTTCCCAATCTGAGACGGAGCGTTTTGACGGTCAGCCTTGCTGCTGCAGGGCTGATGGGAGCACTGACCTTGCTGCTGATGAATCAGCATGTCTGGATCGGTGCAACCATGCCCACCACCGCTCTGATCGGCATGGGAGGTGCCGCCTGGCTTCGTCGCGGAGCCCTAAGCCAGCAACATTCCCAACAGATCCGTCGCCTGCTCGGACAGACCACCTCTCCGGCGGTGGCACAACAGCTCTGGAATCAGAGAGAGGAGCTGCTGAGCGATGGTCGTTTTGAAGGGCAACAGCTCCCCGTCACCGTGCTCTTCACAGACACGGCGGGCTTCACCTCGGTGTCCGAGAGCCTCAATCCGAGGCAACTGATGGACTGGCTGAACCGTGGCATGGCCGTCTGCATTCCAGCAGTCACCCGTCGCGGCGGCATGGTGAACAAATTCACCGGGGATGGCATGTTGGCCGTGTTCGGAGTTCCCTTGGCTCAGGACCCCAGCGCTGAGGCAGCAGCGGCGATCGAGGCTGCCAAAGAAATCAATGCAGGGTTAAAGCTGCTCAACAATCAACTCAATGACGAAGGGGCTCCGATGATGCGTATGCGGATCGGCATCAGTTCCGGTGACGCCCTGGTGGGATCGATGGGAAGCACGGAGCGCATCGAATATGCCGTCATCGGCGACACAGTCAATTGCGCGTCCCGCCTGGAAAGCCTGCAGAAAGAAACCCATGTCGGGGCCCTGAGAGTGCTGGTGTCCGAGCACACACTGGCCTTGCTCAGTGCTGAAGCCAGGGCTCAGCTACAGCTGATCCAATGGGGGCCAATGCAGGTGAAGGGCAGAGATGAGCGGATCACAGTGAGCGAACTCAGGATGGACAACGAACCGGCAGCTGGCTCGGCCACTGCGACGTGACCAGGTCTGCCAAGCCAAATCCGGACAGGGTCGCCGCTGTTGGGACGGTGGAACCACAGCTTTGGCGCAGCGCTTGCAGTGCCTGCTGAACATCAACATCGGCAGGCTCCTGGTTCGGCAGTAGGAGACTGACCGCTGGAGGCGCTGCCGTGGTCACGAAAGAGAGTGGATCGGCAGCAGCATCTGACCCAGAGCTGCAATCAAAACCTGATTCCCAAACCATGGGAACACCGATGGGCTCCACACGTATCAACGTGATGCCAGCTGGCGCGGCAGGCAGGCTGCGTGAAAAACCATCCCCACCGGCTTCAGGCTTCAAACTGATCGTGAGTGAAACGGGGTTCGCTGTAGGCCCATGAACCATCGCAATATCGCCTGCTGACGAGAGGCCGAAGACACTATTCGCGGGCACAAGATGGGCCAAGATCCGTGCCGTGCATTCTCCGCGGGTGCCACCACCAACCCGTCGACCTGGAAAGGTGCTGCGGGAATCGGTCAGACCATGAGGGCTCAGACCCAATGTGCAGCCGATCAACCCTGCGACGATCAGGACAAAGCTGCGGCCGCAAGACCTGCCAGAAAGGAGCTTGAGAAAAGAAGGCTTCAAGAGCAACAAGAGCTCCGCAACTCAATGCTGACGACACCAGAGGGAGAGGTAAAGCACACCATTTGATTTACTTGGAAAAGAACTTATTGAAAGTCTGCGCCATCCGATCGATCAGACTGAGTTCGAAAGATTTCTGCTGATCAGGTGAAAGGCTGCGATCAGCCGCTTCTCGAGAGGTCATCACTTTGGCGAAGGCTTCCATCGCTGTCTCATTTTTCAGAAAGACATCCTCAATTCGCTGCTGACTGATTTCCTGAAGCATGACATGACCGATCGCTCTGACTGAAGCCGTGCGAGGCGCATTGGTCAATGCAGCAATTTCACCAAAGATCATTCCCCGTTTCAGCCGAGAGAGTTCCACAGAGTGCTCCCCTCCGGATGGATCAGGTATCAAAACCGAACAGACTCCTTTCAGCAGCACATACATCGATCCGCCGACTTGACCACTGTCAACAATGATTTCGCCAGGTCCAAACGCAAGCGCCCTGTCCTGACAGACAATGCCATTAATCTCTTCATCAGACAGGGATTCGAAAAGATCGATTGATCGCAACAGTTCAAAACTCTGAGACTGAATGAACTGTTGCCTTTCCGAATGCAAGAGCCGAGTCGAATGGTGAGTATGAAGATCAATTACCGGGTATGGCACCGAATAGCCAGCACGCTCCAACTCATACCATATACATGAGTAAATTTCGGTTTTGACCTTATTACGCAAACCGAAGTCGTCGACAAAAAATTTCAACAAGTAAGAAATACACGATTCATCGAATGAACGGATCGCAACAACGTTTCGCGATGGATCAAGGACGCCTTCATGCCGATCCAGAACGCTCCTAAGCAAGGCAATAGCTTCCCCTGGAGGCAGATCGTACGAAAGGCCAACCTCAATCGTAAGACGATATTGAGAATCAGAAGGTCTTGAAAAATTAATAACCTTACCACTATCAATGAATGAGTTTGGAAACACAATTATTCGATCATTAATATCATCATAAAGATACATACTATTCCAGGTCACATTATCAACACGTCCCTGTTTTCCATCAATTTCAACCCAGTCTCCCACAGCAAATTGACGCTCCACCTGAACCGTTAAAGCCGACGATATATTGCTGATCTGTGAAGCCGATCCTGGACCAACAATGAACGCCAGGCCTCCAAGAATCGCTGCTGAACCAACTGTGGTCAACAAACCCTGACTTCTCAGCTCAGCCGAAACAACAATGGCGGATGCAGCAATAAGTGAAAAGTCCTTGAGAATGCGTGGCGGCGCCATCCCACGCAAACTGAAACGCGCGGAAAGCGCCCAGATCAAATCCAGAACGATCTCTACAACCGCGACATAAATACCGGTTTTGGCGACCAGACGGATCCAATCAACAACGTCACCCTGAATGCCGGCGATCACCAGGAATCGACTGATCAGGGCAGCCGTGATGGAGACCCTGAAAAAAACCATACTGGGGATCAGTCTGCTGAATCTCCAGAGCTGCAACTGACGAATACGCCCAAGCACAAAGGTGAGCAGCCAGAGAACAACCAATAACGCAACAGTCATGTCAATACTGGTGAACAAGGCAGGACATGCTCAGACCTCAGACCATCAACATAATAAAAATGACCCACAAAACCTTGCAAAAACAATGCAAGGTCTGATCAACAAGCAACGGATAACCAATTCGGCACTTGCCAAAATCAATACAGAAATGCATGGCCATTTCAGCCAGACCGAGAAGTGGAATACCAGTCAATATCGCAACCATAAATCCATGGGTTGCCGTATGTGCAGTGAGCCACCATTTCCAGTTGATCGTGACATCACAACCAGGACATTTTTCAACGGCCATCTTGTCTCCCTGCAGTGGATAATCTGCAACGAAATGACCAAAAATTAGGACAACAAGGAGGTCCAAAGGATGCTGGAAAGAGCTTAAAAAAGAATGCCATTCAAACTCCACGCCTATGACCTCGGATTGATAACAAGCCTAGGCAGGAACAACCTCTCCAGCAAAACTTAAGCCTTTCCTGGCACGACAACGAGCGGGCAACGCAGTCAGAGTTTTCTCCACAGTGTGGCTCCGTTCCTTGTCGTTCCTCCAATCAAACCTGTCACGAGGAAGGGATCTGGAATCGAGGAGGAAGCAACTGCTCAGACAGGCACCGTTGACCCTGAAGGCGATGGGAAGGATGAAGGATCCTGAGTCTCGACCCTGAGTGGTCTCAGTCGATCAGGCCACGTTTGATCAGAGGCTGAGGATCAACGATGGTCAAAGAACCATCTCTTTCCTGCACGGTTCCCCGACTGCGAAGCTTGCTGAGCGTCCGGGACGCCGTTTCGCGCGCCAGCCCTGCCAGCAGAGCGATTTCTTTCTGTGGCAAGGGAGGAATCAGGGCAAGTGGATCATTCTCCTTCGAACTTTTCCGTGCCAGGTACGCCATGGCATCGAGAAGTCGCGATGTGGCGTCTGCTGTCTGGAGAGCAAATCGCCGATTGAGATCCCGCAGCCTGGTGGTTTCGAGTGAGGCCAACGCCAGGGCGAACATGGCGTGCTGACGCAGCAGTGTTGAGAACGGCTGGATCCGCAGCTTCACCAGCCGCACGGGGGTCAACGTAACCACATCGGCAGATCGAACCAATCCATCCACGGCCACCATCTCACCGAAGACATCCCCTGCTCCAAGCAAAGACATCACCACTTCTTCACCATCAGCGGTGTAGGTGCGGACCTTGGCCAGACCGGACAGCAACAGAAACACCGATTCCCCCCAGTCCTGCTCCATGACGAGAACCTGATCAACGGCGTGCTGGGTCTCTCGATGCCGATCGAGAAGCTGCCGCAGCTGGTCCTGCTCCAGTGAGGCAAACAAGGAAGCCTGAGCAAGTTCATCGGGCGTCAGAGGCGTCATGGCAGGTTTCCGATCAGGAGGAAAACAGCGTGGAGATCAAATCCTGCTTGGCACTCCGAAGGGCGTCACCCAAGGCAGCACCGTCCCGCCCCCCAGCCTGAGCCAAATTCGGACGACCGCCACCACCGCCGCCGCAGCGTTTGGCAACCGCGCCGATGAACTTGCCGGCCTGCAGTCCTGAGCCGATGACGTCCTTGCCGAATGCGGCAACAAGAATCACCTTTCCAGGATCCGAGGGATCCGGAAGCCCTCCCAGAACAACAGCTGCCTTCTCACCGAGGCGCTCACCCAGTGTCCAGGCCGCTCCCTGGAGACCCGCGCCGTCCACGCCATCGAGACGTTCCACAAGCAGCTGAAATCCAGCGACGGGCTCCGCACGTTCCGCCAGAGCGGCCGCCTTCGCCACCGCCAGCTCAGCCTGCGCCGCTGCCAAGGCCTTGGCCGTGCTCTTGAGTTCCTCCTGAAGCGCGACCACCCGATCGACGATCTCAGGTGGTTGGACCTTGAAACGTGAACTCAACTGCTTCACAACAGCATCCCGTTCATTCAGATAAGAGAGCACTGCAGGACCGGCAACGGCTTCAATGCGACGAATACCTGCGGCGACACCGCTTTCCGCCACGATCTTGAACAACCCGATCTCAGCGGTGTTCACCACATGGGTGCCTCCGCAAAGCTCCATCGAGACGCCCGGCACATCGACAACCCGTACAACATCGGCGTATTTCTCGCCAAACATGGCAACCGCTCCTGCTGCTTTCGCTTTCTCGATCTCCATCTCCGCGACTTCGAGGTGATGGGCCTCGGCGATCCAATCGTTGATCAGGATCTCGACCCGCTCCAGCTCCTCCGGCGTCACGGCACGGGGACAGTGGAAATCGAAGCGGAGACGCTGAACATCAACCAAGGAGCCTGCCTGACCAATCCCGGGATCCACCACCTGCTTCAGCGCCGCCTGCAGTAGATGCGTAGCGGTGTGATGGGCCTCAGCCCGACGCCGGCAGCTCCGATCCACCTGGGCCGTAATCCTGTCGCCGATCGCCAGCTGACCGCGCTCAATCCGACCGGTGTGAACGAAGACATCGCGATGACGACTCACCGACTCGATCGTGACAATCACATCCCTGCCGGTGAGCACACCGCGATCGCCGACCTGTCCGCCGCCTTCTCCGTAGAACGGCGTTGCTTCAAGCACCACCTGAACAGCATCACCTGCACTGGCCTGTGTGACCGGTTCCCCATTCGCAACCAGGGCCTGGATGATGCTGGAGCTCTCGAGTGACTGGTAGCCATCAAAGGTGGTCACCTCAAGATCGGAGACGACCTGATCAATCGCGTCCTGCAGGGTGAGGTCGATGCTGACGGCAGCGGCCTTCGCACGCTGACGCTGAGCATCCATCGCCAGCTCAAAACCGGAGAGATCCACACTGAGACCATGCTCCTCAGCGATCTCCTGCGTGAGTTCCAACGGGAATCCGTAGGTGTCGTACAACTCAAAAGCCTGCTCTCCACTGATCTGGGCCGGTTCAGCAGCCAACAGATCAGCCAACAGCTTTTCACCACGCTCCAACGTCTCGAGAAAACGGGCTTCCTCCCGTTGCAGCTCCGAAAGAATCACATCCTGACGCTCCAGGACTGTGGGATACGCTCCCTTGAGCAGGCTGATGGCCGCCTCGCCCATGGTTTTTAGGAACGGTTGATCGATCCCCAGGAGTCGTCCATGACGGACGACCCGACGAAGCAGACGCCTGAGGATGTAGCCGCGGCCGAGATTGCTGGCACTGACTCCATCACAGATGAGTTGGGTCACAGCTCGGCTGTGGTCGCCGATCACCTTGAGAGATGTCTGACCAGCAACATCAAGCTTGTAGTAGTCAACATCCGCGAGTGAGGCAGCTGCCTGGATCAACGGGAAGATCAGATCTGTTTCGTAGTTGTTGGGAACCTTCTGGAGGATCTGTGCCATCCGCTCGAGACCCATGCCGGTATCGATATTGCGGTTAGCCAGTGGTGTGAGCGTGCCGCCGGCGTCGCGGTTGTACTGCATGAACACCAGGTTGTAGAACTCGATGAAACGGTCGTCGTCTTCGAGATCGATTGCGTCATCTCCGAGTTCAGGATTGAAGTCGTAGTAGATCTCCGAGCAGGGACCACAGGGGCCGGTGGGACCCGACGTCCAGAAGTTGTCCGCTTCATCCATGCGGATGATGCGTTTCGGATCCACCCCCACCAGATCGCGCCAGATCTCTGCGGCTTCATCGTCCTCCCGGAAAACACTCACCACGAGGTTGCGGGGAGCAATGCCGTACACCTTGGTGCTGAGCTCCCAGGCCCACTCAATCGCCTGCTGCTTGAAGTAATCCCCGAAGGAAAAGTTCCCGAGCATTTCGAAGAACGTGTGGTGGCGTGCCGTACGGCCCACGTTTTCGATGTCGTTGGTGCGGATGCACTTCTGACTGCTGGTCGCACGTGCCGCCGGACGCTCGCGCTGTCCCAGAAAGACCGGCTTGAAGGGCAGCATGCCGGCGATGGTGAGCAGCACCGTGGGGTCGTCAGGAATGAGCGACGCACTTGGGATCACCTGATGACCACGGTCCTTGTAAAACCCCAGGAACGCCGCGCGAATCTCCTCACCTGTGCGAGGTGCGGACGCTGCAGAAGTCGACGAAGCGGCGGCAGCCATGGACATGAGGGCAGTTCCAGACGTCATGATCGCTCCTGAACCTCCCGAAGCCTTGGCTGATCCACCAAGCGATTCCGAGGTCCGATCCCGGCTTCGTCTCATCTCGATCGGCTGGGCTGTACTGGCCGGAATCAGCGCTGGACTGTTCAGCCTCGGGTGGGGCCTGGAGGACGCTGTCCGCTCGGGAGGCTGTGGTGTGTTCTACGGCCTGCTGGCCTTCCACCTGCAGCGGGTGGATCCGGATGATGGCCATCTGCAGGCTGGTCTCGTTGGCGCCATCTGCGGCGTGCGCAGTCTTGGCCTGCCTCTGAACCTCGAGGGCTTGCAAGCGGACGCTCTGGCATCATTATTGGTAGAGCTCCTAAAGGCTTGGCTGCCGTTGATCGGCAGTGCTGTCCTGCTCCAAGGCACCCATCGCTTCCTTCCCGCGTCGCGGCCATGAGCCTGCTGCACGCCACCTGGCTTCCCGCCATCCGCACTCCCAGCAGTTCCGGACAACCGGCACTGCTGGTTTGGGCTGACACCTGGCGGGTCGCCACACCTGCCGGGCCGGGGCTGACGCCAGCCTCCCATCCCTTCACCCTTGGCGATGAAGACCTGCGAGCCTGGCTGAGTGAGCGCGATCTGGCTCCGCCCAGCAGCATCGACGCCACCGCCTGTCTCACCCTGCCAAGTCGGTCGGTTCGCCCACGTCGAGCTCGCAATCAGCCGGCTGAGCCAACGGAAAGCGAAGAACCCGCCTGGACCGGTTTGCCGCTTCAGGCCGGCGAACCCATCCCCAAACAAACCGAATGGTGGCCATGGCAGGTGCAGGGGCTAGCTCTGGAGCCAGCAGCAGCAACGGAATGGCTGTCCAGACTTCCTCTCTCAGGGCGCCATCCCGATCTGGCGGAGGAGCTGCGCTGGTGGAGCCATCTGCAACGCTGGGCCCTCAGTCTGGTGGCTCGTGGGCGCTGGATTCCCCAAGTTGAGCTGAGCAAGGGAGAGGGCTATCCCCACAGGGCGCGCTGGGTACCGCTGCTGAACAGGGAGGAAGACCGCAGACGCCTGGAGGATCTCGCCGTCAGCCTGCCACTGGTCGCTACCTGCGCCCTGCCCTGGCGTGAACCGATGGGAAGACGCAGCAACCGCACCACTCGCCTGCGTCCCGAGGCGATGCGGGCCGCCAACCCGGTCGCCTGTTGTCGGCCACGCAGTGGTCGTCTGCGTGTGGCGACGCTGCTTGAAGATCTTGTGGACGCTCTGCTTCGCAAGGACTTTGAGCCCAACCTCGACGATCTGGACCCCCTGCTGAGCGCCTGGCAGCACGCACTGGGCTCGGAAACAGGTGTGATCGATCTCGGCGAAGAGGATGCGGAGCGCCTGTCCAGCACCAGCCTCCATTGGCGAGAGGGCATCGCCGGCGATGTCGCCGCAGCCCGAACCTGCCTGGAGCTCCAGACACCACCGGAAGGGGAAGAGCTCTGGGACCTGCGCTTCGCCCTGCAGGCGGAGTCGGATCCAAGCCTCAAACTGCCGGCCGCCTCCGCCTGGGCGTCCGGTGCCAACACTCTGCAGTTGGGGGAGGTGAAAGTCGAACAACCCGGCGAAGTCCTGCTGGAAGGACTGGGGCGAGCCCTCACCGTCTTCCCGCCAATCGAGCGGGGTCTGGAGAGTGCCACCCCGGAGTCAATGCAGCTCACTCCGGCAGAAGCCTTTGTGCTGGTGCGCACGGCCGCACGACAGCTGCGTGATGCCGGCCTGGGAGTCGATCTGCCAGCGAGCCTCTCAGGCGGTCTTGCCAGCCGACTCGGCTTGTCGATCAAAGGGGAACTACCCGAGCGTTCAACCGGTTTCACCCTCGGGGAATCACTGAGCTGGTCCTGGGATCTGATGATCGGTGGCGTGACGCTCACCCTCCGGGAACTGGAGCGACTCAGCGGCAAACGCAGTCCCCTCGTACGCCACAAAGGGGCCTGGATCGAACTTCGGCCCAACGATCTCAAGAACGCTGAACGGTTCTGCGCTGCCAATCCGGAGCTCAGTCTCGATGACGCCCTGCGACTGACGGCCACGGAGGGGGAACTGCTGATGCGGCTACCGGTGCATCAATTTGAGGCCGGGCCAAGGCTTCAGGCCGTTTTAGAGCAGTATCACCAGCAAAAAGCCCCGGATCCGCTGCCGGCTCCGGATGGGTTCTGCGGCCAGCTGAGGCCTTACCAGGAACGCGGGCTGGGATGGCTGGCCTTCCTCAACCGCTTTGACCAGGGCGCCTGCTTAGCGGATGACATGGGTCTGGGCAAAACGATCCAGTTGCTGGCCTTCCTCCAGTACCTCAAAACCGAACAGGAGCTGAAACGACCGGTGTTGCTCGTCGCGCCGACCTCCGTGCTCACCAACTGGAAACGGGAAGCGGAAGCCTTCACACCCGACCTCTCTGTGTGCGAGCACTACGGACCGCGGCGTCCCTCCACACCCGCTTCCCTGAAGAAGTCCCTGAGCGATGTGGATCTGGTTCTGACCAGCTATGGACTGCTGCAACGGGACAGCGAGCTCCTGGAAACCCTGGACTGGCAGGGAGTCGTGATCGATGAAGCCCAGGCGATCAAGAATCCTGGTGCCAAACAGAGCCAAGCCGCTCGCGATCTGGCCCGAGCCGGTAAGAGCGGTCGATTCCGCATCGCTCTGACAGGCACCCCGGTGGAGAACCGGGTGAGTGAACTGTGGGCTCTGATGGATTTCCTCAACCCAAAAGTCCTTGGAGAAGAGGATTTCTTCCGTCAGCGTTATCGCCTGCCGATCGAGCGCTACGGCGATATGTCGTCGCTCCGCGATCTCAAGGCAAGGGTGGGGCCTTTCATCCTGCGTCGACTGAAAACCGACAAGGCAATCATCTCGGACCTACCCGAGAAGGTGGAGCTGAGCGAATGGGTTGGTCTCAGCAAGGAACAGAAATCGCTGTACAGCAAAACGGTGGAGGACACCCTTGATGCCATCGCCAGGGCACCGCGCGGTCAACGACATGGTCAGGTGCTGGGTCTGCTGACCAGGCTCAAGCAGATCTGCAACCATCCGGCCCTGGCTCTGCGGGAAGAGACGGTGGATCGAGAGTTCTTGGGCCGTTCCGCCAAATTGCAGCGTCTCGACGAGATCCTCGATGAAGTGATCGAAGCGGGAGACCGTGCTCTGCTGTTTACCCAGTTCGCTGAATGGGGCCATCTGTTGCAAGCCTGGATGCAGCAACGCTGGAAAGCGGAAGTGCCCTTCCTGCACGGGGGAACGCGCAAAAGTGAACGACAGGCCATGGTGGATCGCTTCCAGGAGGACCCCCGCGGACCGCAGCTGTTTCTGCTGTCCCTCAAAGCCGGAGGCGTCGGCCTCAATCTCACCCGGGCCAGTCATGTGTTCCACCTGGACCGCTGGTGGAATCCGGCCGTTGAGAATCAGGCAACCGACCGCGCCTATCGCATCGGCCAGACCAGCCGGGTGATGGTGCACAAATTCATCACGAGCGGCTCAGTAGAGGAGAAGATCGATCGAATGATTCGCGAGAAATCACGCCTCGCCGAGGACATCGTTGGATCCGGCGAGGAATGGCTTGGCAGTCTGGGGGGAGATCAGCTGCGAGACCTGGTGGCTCTGGAGGACAGCTGATCATGAGGAGCAGACCATGACGATCACCAACGGCAACAACAACGGGATCACCGCCATCGGCGACGAAGGGCTGGGACAACAGCCCTGGTGGGTGCAGCAATGGATGGAGCTGATCAACGGCTACCGCTTCAAGAAACGTCTGGAGCGCGCCTGGGGTTACGCCCGCGAGGGCAACGTCACTTCAATCCGATTCGAAGGCCGCCGGGTGCATGCCCGCGTGCAGGGCACAGGTGAGGAGCCTTACAAAGTGAAGCTGTGGCTGGATGTGTTGAACGATGAGGACTGGGGCTACGTGCTCGAGGCCCTCACACAGAAAGCGCGCTGGTCTGCCCAGTTGCTGGCTGGAATCATGCCGGTCGACATTGAGCGTGCCTTCGCCGCAAGCGGCAAACGGCTGTTTCCTTTCAAATTGCAGGAAGTCCGCAGTGAATGCAGCTGCCCGGACAAGGCCAATCCCTGCAAGCACATCAGCGCGGTGTATTTCCTGATGGGGGATCGCTTCAGCGAAGACCCCTTCGTGCTGTTTCAACTGAGAGGGCGCACCCGCGCCAAGCTTCTGGAAGACCTGGCGGAACAACGTCGCAAAGCCCTTGCCGCTCTCGCCGAACAGCACGGAAATGACCGGGACGCAAACGCCTCCAAGGAGGATGCCGCTCCGTTACCTCCTCACCCTGCCGTGCTGGATCCCGCCCTCTGGTGGCGCTACGACCGCAGCCTTGACGGTGATCTTGTGGTGATCACGGCTGCCATGGAAGGTGACACTGGACTGGATGCCGCCGGTGACCTGCCACTGGCTGAGGAACCTCGTTTCCCTGAAGCCCGCTCGACTTTCCTGAACAATCTCAAGGCGCACGGTCAGGCCAGTGCCCAGCGCGCCATGCTTCAAGCGATGGCTGCTGGACACTGAACATCCTGCTCACCAACCATCCGTGCGGCAAACCCCTTGGCTCAGTGATGACAATCAGGGGTTGGTGAAACTTTTGCTGAGCTCGCACAGACGCGCATTCGGGGAACCACTGCTGGCCAGCGAACGCTCGCATCACTCCAGTCGCCTGATCTGCCAGGAACTGTTTGGATGCGGATTTCCTGTGCTGGCACACGGCGCAGGGGACGATCCTGCTCTCACCTATGCCAACGCCGCCGCTCTGCAGCTCTGGGAGCGCCCCTGGGCTGAGATGGTTGGGATGCCCTCCCGCCTGACGGCACCAGAGGACCAACAAAGTGCACGACAGCGCGCCTTGGGAGACGCCAGCCAAGTTGAGGCGATCAGCAACTACAGGGGCATTCGAATCAACAGCCAAGGGCGACGCTTTCGCATCGAGAACGCACGCATCTGGACGCTCTGGGATGCAGAAGAGCAGGTCTGCGGCCAAGCGGCAAGCTTCAGCGACTGGTGGTGGCTAAGCACTGGTTGAACTTCAATTCGGTTGCCACCACAAACCAGTCGTAGCAACCGAACCCGGTCGTGCAGGCCGATCCAAAACGGACGGTTCTCCTGCTCCTCGTTGGCATCAAAACCCCGCAGATTGTCGTTGCGGGCGATCAACAACAGTCCGCTGATGTTCCCCTTCAGGAGTAACAACCATGCTGACCATGCGCCAATCCCCCTTTGATCTGTTCGAGCGACTCGAGCAGCAGATGGCCACCGCTGAACGCATCCCCCAGGCCGAAGTGATCGACGGTGACGGTGCTTACACAGTGCGCCTCGAACTCCCTGGAGTCGAGCGCGACTCCATCGACGTGAAAGCCACGGATCGCACCCTGATGGTGAGTGCCGAACGCAAAGGCGCTGCCGATGCCGACAACCAACAACCGGCTCTACTGAGTGAATTTCGGACCGGCACCTGGAGCCGCAGCTTCCGCTTTTCAACTGGTCTCGACCGAGATCAGCTCAAGGCCTCCTACCGCGACGGGATTCTGGAAATCACCGCTGGCAAGGCCATCAGCCACACCAGCGTGACGGTGAACGTTGAGAGCTGACCAATAACCAGAGAGGAAGAACGGACACCCAACCCCGCTTCGGCGGGGTTTTTTTGATGGAAACCTCCTTGATCTAACCC
>MDTB01218810.1_pt1 | contig 12842 bp, 10 predicted proteins | sample 811161 | NCBI WGS metagenome assembly MDTB01 (sample SAMN05326650, study PRJNA326480) | marine metagenome | isolation source: seawater | place: Mediterranean Sea | collected 2009 | reverse complement strand
CTGACCATCCCAAGATCTAAAAAAACCAATCTTAAAAAAAACAGTTTGAAGAAATGTAATTTTTGAAAAACTGACCCATAATCCATAATCACAGGAATTATTATATTTATAATCAAAACCACCAACTTTTTTGTATAAGCTTTTTCTAAAAGAGACACTTTCCTGTTGTACAAATCCCCATAATGCGTGATGTGAATAACCTCTTTTCAAAATGAATCTAGGATATATATATGGAATTCCTGGGAATCTAAAATTTTTTTTTATATACCCATTAATTCCAGATATCCATTGAACTGTTGAGTTCTTTTTAAAAAAATTTGAAACATTTAAAACAGCATTTTTGTCAAGTATATCATCAGAATTAATCCAGATGATAACTTCTCCTTTAGCTATTTGAATTCCTTTATTAATTGCATGATACATGCTTTCATCTTTTTCTGTTATATACTTATCAATTTTATCTATATATTTATTTATTATTTCACCTGATCTATCTGTGGATTTACCATCAATTAAAATATACTCATAATTTTTTGAGGTTTGATTTATAACTGACTGAATTGTTTTTTCTAGAAACCTCTCTCCATTTAAATTTGGTGTTATTATACTTACATAAGGATTGCTGATATTATTTTTCATTATTGATATTGTAATATAAATTTAAAGAATACAAAAACCAAAGCATTGTAGCGTATGAAGTTGTAAATAAGCTTCCATGTGGTTTAAAAGGAAATATATATGTTATAAACAACGCAAAAAATATTTTTGAGTAAATACCTAATTTATCCTTATTATTGAAATATTTTAACATCGGATAAATTATAACTAAAAGAAATATTAGAAACCCAAATAATCCTGTATCAGACAATAGCTCAAAATAAATGTTATGAGGATGACTTGAACATAAATATTGATTACTTTTTGCGTTTGAAGGACATTCGAATCTAAAAGATTTAAAACCTGATCCTAAAAATTTATTTTGCTTAAATATTTCAAAAGCTGATAAATAATGAAGAGTCCATTGATTCTTTAGTGAAACATTAATAATATTATCAATTAAATCAGACTTTTCAACTTCATTAAGTAGTAATTCATTTTCGTTATTAATTTGATTAATCGCACTTATAGTATATTTGTTTCCAACAATGTTATATTTATTACTAATAAAAAATAGTATTATGATGACAAAAAGTGAAATAGAAAAAGTTTTTCTATTTTTTTTTTCTAAAATTATCATTAAAAAAATAAAAATTAATGAACAAAAAAATGCATTTCTTTCACCTGTCAAATATATTGTATAACTAATAGTTATTGTAAAAATAAAATAAAAAAATTTATTAACTTTATGATGCTGAATAAATAATCCAAATGATAAAAATCCAAAATATAAAAGAAAAAAACCAACAATCCATTCATCTCCAAATGGTCCTGATAGTCTGTTATATCTAGCTCCATCATTGTTTCCAAAAAAATCTTTTCCAGTAAAATGTTCAAAAAGAATATCTACAACTAAAAATACAGTTATAAAAAGAAATACTTTAGATACAAGCTTTAACGAATTTTCGTTTATCATAGAAAAAATTAAGATGATACCAATTATAAAAAAGAAATATCTTAAATAAGAAATAGATTTATAAAGTGTATAAGATTTATCAAATGATAAAATTGAGTTAATTATTAAATAAGACAATATTAAAAAAAAAAAATAAATTAATTTTTTTTGAATTTTAACTTTTGAATAATTTAATAAACAAAATATACTGACAATTATTATAGATAGGTTTAAAAAAAAACTTCCTATGATATAAAATATTGGAAATGATATTAGAATTGTAATTAAGTAATTTTGTCTATTTAATAAATCTTTATCAAACATTAATGAGTTGACTCTTTATTTCTTTAATTTTATACGTTGCTTTCTTTTTTAAATCATAAATTTCAAAATTTTCAATTTTTTCAATAAGACTCAAAATCTGATTTCCTTTATAATTATTTTCTTTCAGTTCCCTAAAGGTAAAATTAGTATATTCTTTTAATTCCTCAATTTTTAGATTCGTTATAGATTCTTTTTTACTTTTGTTTACAAAAAAAGCATTATTGCAAGCTGAGTTAGCTCCTACAAACATAAACCCTTTAGAGACCATTAATTCAATTATTGCAGTTAATGATGCTCCATAGAAAATTTTATTGAATTTTTTTCTATCAAAATTATCATATTGAGGTACGGATAATGACAAATTTGGTCCAAAAAGTGGATTATATTCTGCTACCACTATATCTGCAAGATTTAAGTCAATATTTTTTAAAACCCAAAAATCATTCCCATCTATATCGATCGATAATAAATTGTAATCTTTTTCGAAACCATAACTATTAATTACAGATGAGACATTAGAAGGTGTTATTGTTTTTTGACAAAAATAAAGATCATTTTTCCAAAAAAAATCCCTTTTTTGAACAAATTTTAGATCATTAATTTTATCAATAAGTAAGCCACTACATATTCTATTTTCACATAGAAATCTTGTGTTAGCCTCCTCATAATCACCAGTGCCAATCTCAATAAATCTAATTTTAGAATTTAATTTAAGTTTATATAGCAAATAGTCTATTATCCCATCTTCACCAAATTGGGAAAATACTTTTAATTCAGCATCTCGGATATTTGTAATTTTATCATAATTTTTTTTTGTAAGCTCTATTTGAATTTGCCCTAATTGTCTTTTATTAAAATTTAAAAAGTTTTTAATTTTATATTTTAAATAATCTATCATTTTTAAAATTTATATCTATTGATAATACCTTTTAGAGTTTTAATAAAATAGATTTGTTTTTGATAATTCAAATCTGGATACATTGGAATAGAAATTGCTTCTTTAAAATATATTTCTGAATTGATAAGTTTTGGTGTTTTGGTGTTTTTTTTTATGATACTAAATTTACTAAGGGGGATATAATGACAATTAATATTAATATTTTTTTCTTTTAAAATTTTTATCAGTTTAAATTTATCTATTTTCAAGTTTTTAAAATTTATTTTAATAATAAATAAATGTAGAGCTGAAATTTCTAAAATCTTTTTATCTGGAAGTGTTATTTCAGGTAAATTGAGTTTGTCAAAATATAATTTTGCAATTTTTCTTTTTAATTTAATAAATCTATTTGATTTTTTAATTTGTGAAATTCCTAATGATGAGTTTATTTCGTTAATTCTAAAATTATAACCAAGAGTTGAAATATCATATTTAGTGGGAAATTTTTTAACATCAATTTGGGAAAAGTCATGTCCATTTTCTCTTATCAATAAAAGTTTTTTATATAATTGCGCATCATTAGTAGTTACTGCCCCTCCCTCTGCTGTTGTAATATTTTTAACTGGATGAAAACTAAAAACTGTTAAATCTGAAAATTTACAAGAACCAATCTTACTACCATTATAAGACGAACCAAATGCATGAGATGCATCCTCTATAATTTTAAACTTATAAATTTTTGATAACTTTTGAATTTTTTTAAGATCACAAGGTAAACCTGATAAATGAACAGTAATTATAGCCTTTGGTAATTTATTTTTTTTCTTTGCGCTTACTAGTTCTTTCTTTAAGCTATGGATGCAGATGTTATTAGTTGTATCAATATCTATTAACTTTATTTTTGCTCCTAAATGCATAGCACAATTAATACTTGCAATATATGTAATATTACTTGTCCATACATAATCGTTTTTACTAATACCTAATGATTTACAAGCCATTAATAATGAGGCGCTTGCATTAATTGTTGCACAAACATATTTAGATTTACAAAAATCTTTAATTTTTTTTTCAAAATTAAGAGTAACATTTCCCTTTGTTAAATACTTTGATTTTAAAGTTTTTATGACAGCCTGGATATCTTTTTTATCTATAGATTGTGTAGCGTAGTTAAAAATTTTCATTTGATTTTTAAAATTTTCTTTAATTTATGTGTGCTCCCCCAAAAATTTTGGGCTTCATTGATTGAATTTTTGTAATATCCATAATTAATTTTCAGTTTATATTTCTTTTTTTTTAGCCATTTCTTTACAAGATTCTTTAAACTAACTGGTCTTCCAGAACAAATATTAATTATGTCACTTTTATTTGATTTTATTAAAATATTTATAATAATTTTTATTACATTATTAATATTTAAATAATCTCTAGTTTGGTCTCCTTTAGACATGTTGAAAAATTCTTTTTTTTCTTTTATAGATCTATTTATTTGTCCATATAATGTTCTTGAATTTTGACCTTCACCATAAACATAAAATAGTCTTCCCCATAAAACTATTGGTCCTTTATATTTAAAAATTTTAAATATTTTTTTTTGCAGTTTATCTTTTGACTTGGAATAATGATTGGATGGATTGCTCTTAAAATTTTCTTTAAGCTCTCCACTTCGTTTACCATATTCAAAACATGTACCCATTATAAATATTTTTTTTATTGGAGTATTTAAAAATTTTTTAAAAAAAATAATATTTTGCTCAAGTATTTTTTTATGAATTTTACTATTATAATCATCTAATTTATCCCATGCTAAGTGTATCAAATATTCAGGTTCTCCTACATCCTGATAGAAATATTTTTTAATCTTTTTATTTAAATCAAACTTAATATTTTGAACTCTCGGATGATTAAATTTTTTATTTCTATAAAGGTTGATAATTTTATGATTTTTATTTTTAACTAAAACTTCTAATAGTTTTTTACCTATAAAGCCACTACCACCAGTCACTGCTATTTTCATAAAAAATATAAACTAAAAATTAATTCTTTCTTCTTCAACTACTAAAGGTAAATTTCTTGTATGAGTTAAAATCAAGATTACATATTCACCTAGAATTCCAAGCAAAAGTATTTGAAATGATGCAATACCAAAAATTCCTATAATAAGAGGTGCTAAACCTAAAGAAAATTGTGACCAAAATATTATTTTAAGAAAAAAATATGTAAATGCAATCAATAAACATACTAAGCTAAAAAAAAAACCAAACATTATCATAGCTCTAATTGGAAATTTTGAATGTTTTATTATTCCTAACATTGCAATATCATAAAGACTGAAGAAATTATTTTTAGTTTTTCCAAATTTTCTAGAGGGTTGATGAAATTCTATAGTATCAATATTATCAGTTAATTCAGTTATTAAACCTCTAAAATATGGATATGGGTCCTTAATTTTTTTTAAATTTGATATTACTTCTCTATCATAAATTCCAGATCCAGTAGTATTTTTAGTAAGTTTTGATTCAGAAATTTTAGAAATAAACCTATAAAAGGAATTTCTGATAGTTTTCATTATAAAATTTTCTGATGATGATTTTCTTTTTAACATGACTACATTACTACCATTTTCCCATTTTGAAATTAAATCAGGTATTAGCTCTAAAGGATCTTGAAAGTCAGCGCTTATCAAAATAGTTGCATCACCATTTGACTCCATTATTGCATGATACGGTGATCTTATATGTCCATAATTTTTATTGTTAAATATTAGCTTTAAATTTTTGTCCTCTGCGGCTAGGGATCTTAATATTTCTCTTGTTTTATCTGTAGATTTATTATCAATGACTATATGCTCATAACTATAATTAAGTTTAAAAAGTATTTCTTTTATCTTTCTACATAGAATTTCGATATTTTCTTCTTCATTAAAACAAGGAGTTACAATACTAATAAGTTTTTGCATGATTAATTCTTTTAATAGTAGTTATAATTGCACTTAAACTACTTTGTTTTTTTTTAAAGTTAAAGACTCTTTTATACCTTGTCACAGATGGTACATAAAAACTGATTTTTTTTTTAATTTTATTTTTTTTTATTAAATTTGTACCAAATTTTAAGGTTAAAATTTTTGCTAGTTTACTCAATTCTATTTTATCATCAGATCCAACATTAAATACTCTAAATTTAATATTCTTTTTAAATAGTATCTTTATCAGCCATTCGCTCAATTGATCGCTATACATGTAAGATCGATAAATTTCATGATTTGACTTAAAAATAATTCTTTTTTTTTGTAGTATAGAATTGATAAATTCGACGATAGCAAATCTTTTATCTTCGAGAAATTCCCCTGTAAATGTAAAACATCTTGCAATTCTAACATCTAAATTTTTTATTTTGCAATTCAAAAAAATCTTTTCACACTTAATTTTGGAATAAGCATAATCTTCCTTTCTAGAACTAGAAAATTTTACTCTTTTATTATTTAGTAAATAATTTTCATTAATAAGTTTTTTTTTATTTATTTCACCATAAACTGCTCCAGAACTTACATATAACAAATTTATTCTTTCTTTGAATTTGGCCCTTTTTAAAACTTTAAGAAAATTTTTAGCAGCAATTATATCTTTATGAGAGTTTTGAAGCTTTGCTAAATAAATAATATATCTTATTTTTGGTAAATTTTTAACTTTTAATAAATTTGTCTGTATATTCTTTATATTAATAATATTAGTAGTTTTTTTTTTTTCTTGCTAGTATGTAAATATATTTTAACCTTTTTTTTATTTTACTTTTATTTAAATATTTAATTAGGGACTTTCCAAAAAAACCTGTTCCTCCAACAATTAATAGATTTGTCATTTACACTTTTCTTATAAATGACAACTGTTTTTTACTTAAATTTGGATACATTTCATCTAGTTTCTTACCAAACAATAATTTTGGTATAATTTTTTCATTTGGATGAACTTTTATTTCAACAATAGTTGTTTTATTATTTTTCATTATTTTATTTAATTTTCTTTCAATCATTAGATCATTATTGATAATTTCATAATCTAAACCATAAGCTTTTGCTATAAATTTAAAATTTGGATTAGTGACACCAGTATTATAGTTTGATGCTTCATATCTACCTTTTAAGTATGAGTCTTGAAATTGTTTAATTATTCCAAAACCTGAATTATTTAAAATAAATATTTTTAAATTAAGTTTGTAGTTTTTAATTGTTTGAAGTTCTTGAATATTTAGCTGAATGCTTGCATCACCATTAATTGAAAATACTTTTGATTTATTTTTTGCAAAACAAGCACCTATAGATGCTGGTAAAGCAAATCCCATTGGTGAATTTCCAAATGAGGAAATAAATTTATTATTATCTCTTAATTCTAGCGCTTGTATAGCCCAGGTTAAATGAGCTCCTGTATCTCCTACAAGAATATCATTTTTTTTTATCTTCTTCGAAAATTTTTGAAATAGATGATATGGATTTACATATTTTTTTGACTTATTCTTCTTTTTTCCAAAATTTTCATAGTCAAATTTTAACTTGGTTATTTCGTTGTTCCATTCTTTAATTTCTAGTTTTTTAGTTTTAAAAAAAGTATTAAATTTATTCAAAAATATTTTTAAGTCACACTCTATTTTATAGTCTATTTTAAGCCCCTTAGTTTTATTAAGCTCATTTTTATCAATATCTACAGATATAATCTTTGCATGTGGTGCAAATTCCTCTCTTCTTCCTCCTAATACTCGAGTATCCAGTCTACATCCAAGATTTAAGATTAAGTCTGACTTTTGAAGCATGATATTTGAAATTCTAGAACCATAAACTCCTATTGTTCCTTTAAAATTTTTCAATTTTTTATCACTAATGCCATATCCTGCCCATGATGATACCACTGGAATATTTACATTATCTAAAAAAGATAAAAGTTCATTTTTTGTTTGAGAACTTTCTATTCCCCCTCCAATGATAATTAATGGTTTTTTTGAGGATAATATCTTATTTTTAACTTTTTTAAGAACGTTAGCATTAATTTTTTTTGATTTAATAATCGATGGAATTTTAAATTTTTTTTTTACATTAATTAACTGATTCTGAAAATTCATTGGAATATCTAAAAGAACTGGACCTGGTCTACCTTTAGTTGCTGTCTCATAAGCAAAGTTTAATATTTCAATTATCTCTTGTGGATTTTTCAATCTATATGAAAACTTTGTAATTGGTTTAGAAATTGAAACAATATCAGTCTCTTGGAAACCACGTTGTCTTACTGGATAATTTTTTTTTGATATTAAAAAATCATTAGAATTTACTTGGCCACAAATATGTATTGTTGGAATTGAGTCAAACCATGAGGAAGCTATTCCTGTAATTAAATTTTGGGCACCTGGACCTGATGTAACCATTGTTACACCTGGTTTTTTTTTAATCCTTGCATATCCATCAGCCATCATTGCTGCGCCTTGCTCATGAATAGAGCAAACATATTTTATTTTTTTAAATTTTTTAAAGGTATCAATCATAAATGCTATTGAGCCACCGTTTACTAGAAATACTCGATCTATACCCTTTGATTCAAAAAATTTTATAACATACTCAGATAACTTCATTTTTTTTTAAAAAATTCTTTTATTTTTTCAGAACTAAAATCTAAATGTTTTTTTGATAGGCCTGGAAATAAACCAATCCAAAACGTATTTTTCATAACTTTTTCCGATTTTTCTAAAGTTGATGCAATCTTATAATTTATGTTTTTCATATATGGCTGTTTTACAACGTTTCCTGCAAATAGTAGTCTAGTTCCTATATTATGATCATTTAGAAACTGCATCAACTCTGCTCTATCAAACTTGTTTTCTTCACGAATAGTGAGTGGGAAGCCGAACCATGAGGGATCAGAATGTTTTTCTTTTTCTGGTAAAATTAAATATTCATTTAATTCTTTTAGAGTTTCATATAAGTAAGCAAAGTTTTCTTTTCTTTTTAAAATAAAACCTTCAAGTCTATCTATTTGAGCTAAACCGCAGGCTGCTTGCATATCAGTAATTTTTAAATTAAAGCCTAAGTGAGAATATGTATATTTATGATCATACCCTTTTGGCAAATCTCCTAATTTCCATTGAAACCTTTTTCCACATGTATTATCAAACCCTGGTTCACAATAACAATCACGCCCCCAATCACGAAATGACTCTGCAATCCTTTTCAGTCGAATACTGTTAGTAAAAACTGCACCTCCTTCACCCATAGTTATATGATGTGCAGGGTAAAAGCTTAGACTTCCAAGATCTCCAAAAGTTCCTAAAAATTGACCTTTATATGTAGACCCTAAAGCATCGCAAGTATCTTCTATTAGCCATAAATTATATTTCTTACAAATCTCTAATATTTTGTCTACATTAAATGGATTTCCAAAAGTATGAGCTATCATGATGCACTTTGTTTTTTTTGTTATAGCGTTTTCTATTAAATTTTCATCAATGTTATAAGTGGGAATTTTTATATCAACGAAAACAGGAACTGCTCCAAATTGTATACTTGGATTTATTGTTGTAGGGAATCCTGCTGCCACTGTTATTATTTCATCTCCCTTATTAATTGCTTTTTCACCAAGCTTGGGGGATGTTAAAGTATTGAAGGCAACTAAGTTTGCAGACGATCCAGAATTTGTAGTAATTAAATTTTTGACTTTTAAAAAATTAGCTAATTTTTTTTGAAATGCCTCATTAAATCTGCCAGTTGTTAACCAACCATCTAGAGAAGCCTCAACCATATTTTTTGCCTCACTAGCACCTATAACTTTTCCTGTAATTGGAACAGATTTATAATTAACTTCTTTCTTGCTATTATTAATAAAGATTTCTGTTAATTCTAAAATTTGTTTTAAAATTTCTTCGTTATTTTTCATAAAATTAAAATGTTAATAATTTATTATAGTATACTAAGCTTGATATTAACAAAGTCAAATTGTAACAAAATAAAAAAAAATATAAATTTATAAAATTACATTTAAGATCTTTTATTTTATAAAAAATTATTATTAAAAAAAAAATCATAGGATCAAAATATTCTTGAAATATTACATTTGCATTAGAAAATATTAGAAAAAAAACAAGAAAAAAAATTTTTAACTCAAAAGTTTTAGAACCGAAGAAAAAAATCAGAATTAATCCTAAATACGATATAATTAAAAAACAAATTTTCTTGAAAAAAAAACTATCAAACAAATAATTCAAATGAAATACTAATTTATAGATTATACCACCACCTAACTTAAATTCATAATAGACGTCATCAAGTTGAATTTTATTAAAAAAAAATATGCAAAATAATATGAAAAAAATTATTAAAAAAATATAATTTTTTTTAAAGAATTCTCTTACTTTTGTTTTTTGTTCAAGAAGAAAAAAAGGGCAAAGATAAAAAAAACTTATTGAAAATATTATCAATAGATTAATAAACTGAAAAGATATTTTTCTATCAATTGCTGCATAAGGAGGTATTAATCCCTTCCATTCAAAAAAAAAATATACAGATGGGAATAATGACACTAAAAAAACAAAAGATATAAAAAAATTTTTATAGCTAAGTATTTCTTTAAAATTAATTAAATTAAAAAAAATAATTATACATATAAAAGCATAACTTTGTCTTGAATAAAATGCTAAGCAAGAAAAAATAATACAAAAAAAACTATTTAAATAAGTTTTTTTCTTTGTCCAAAAAAAAATACTTAATAACATAAATAAATATCCAATATTTTCTTCCAACATCCAAAATGTAGATGTTCTAAAATAAGGGCTCAAAAGTGGAAGGGAGGAAATTGCAAAAAGAACAGAATTATCTATTTTTAAGTTATATCTCTGATTTATATTTATTAACGATATATAAAAAATTAATATAGATAATAGTGATATAAACAAATTGAATAATCCAATTGTAAAAAAATCAAAAATATTTAGAGTTTTTATTATTAAGTAATATATTGGAAATGAAGTTGACTCATATTTAGTCCAATCAATCTCAAAAAATTTATTGTCTTTAAATAATAAAATATTACTAGATATATGTTTAAAATCAATTAAACCCCCACCTGCAGAATTTTCTTGAAATAAATATCCGAAAAAAAAGCTTAAGTAAATTAAAGACGTAAAAAATAACAAATAAAAATTTTTTTTAAACATACTTTCTTGTAATTGAAATTAGATACTTGAAATTTAAGAGCAAAGAAATAATTCTAAGATTTAATTTTTGAGAAAGTGTAAGATCAGTCTGTTTAATAATTAATTTAACAAAATATTTATTGAAATAATGTAGTGGAAAAAAACTTTCAAAACTTTTGCTGATGTAATCAGGTTTTTTTCTTTGAGAACTAATACCTTCATTTCCAAGTATCAAAAAAGTGTTTAAAGTTCTAAATATCTTGCCTTGTAATATTAGATGTATCATAAATATCCAATCAGACGCTAAATAATGTTTTAAAGAGTTAATTATTTTCAATACAGTATTTTTTCTAATTAAACTGTAAAATAATCCATGCGTTCTCCAACAGTTATTAAAAAAAGTAACCAAATTATGATAATTATTTTTGTTAAAACTAAATTTTTTTCTATCTTTAATATTTTTAGATTTATCAAAATAATCTACACCCATGGAACCAACAAAATTATCATTTTTTTTTAAAATTTTATAATTTTCAATTAAGAAATTTTTTGAAATCCTATGGTGACTTGCAAGCCACATGACATAATTACCTTTAGATTTTGTTATCAAAAATTTAAAATTATGAAACACAGGTAATTTTTTTTTTTGATTAAAAATCTTAATACGTTTATCTTTTTTTTTAAAATTCTGACAAATTTCTAATGTTTTATCTGTTGAATTATTATTAGAAATTAAAATTTCAATATCTTTAAAATTTTGATTAATTAAAGATTTTAGATTTTTAGATATATTTTTTTCACCATTAAAAACTGGTATACAAACACTAATGATTGGTTTGTTTTTTTTCACGACAAATTTACAAACATATAGTTTTAATTTTATTTAAAGAATTATTTTTAAGTTCTCTAATTATTTCTGTTTTATAATTTGGGTTTGATATTATTAATAAATCTCGATTGATATTAGCTTTACTCATAAATTTTTGTTTATTAATTATTTTTACTTTTGAAATAGGTAAAAACTTATTACACTTAAATTTATTTATGTCGATTGCATTTCTTATTTTTTTTTTTAGAGTCTTATTATTAGAGCAATGTACAAGAAACATACACCCTTTTGTAGCTGCACCCCAAACATAAATATTTTTATATTTTGAAGAAATTGACTCAATACTTTTAAGTGTTAATTTAATCCTTGGAAACAATTTATAAAAATCCAAATATTTCCATTGATTTTTTTCTTTGTATTTTTTTTCAAAATCTTCTGAAATATTTTTCAAATTTCCGAGAAAATATTGGTATTGACCATTAAAACATAAACCTCTTGACCTAAATTTATTACTAAAAATAGAAGCTAAAGATTGTTTGTTAAAATAATTTACATGTTCATAGGTTATATCGTAAAAAGCATTATTTTTTATAATCCAATCATAATTTGGGACTTCAATAAATATATTCGTATTCCCAAATATCTTCTTCAATTTTTTGAGAAAAATATGGGGTTTTTGAATATGCTCCAGTACATGACGTAACACTAATATATCAGCTTTAATTCTATCACTAAGAGTCAAGTATCTTTTAAAAATATTTTTATCTTTACCTTGGTATACCGCATCATAACCCTGGTATTTAAAATATTTTTCTTTTTTCACTATAGATAAAAATTCACCTTTTCCACAACCAACTTCAATTAATTTGCTATTTTTTGAAAAATTTTTATTTAAAACTTTCAGCATTTTGATCATATGGTTCTTAAATTGTAATGAATTTGATTGATCATTTTGGTAGTCGTCATCATATTTAATTTTTTTAATATTAAACAATTGGTTTTCAATAAACTTTGAGGACTTATTCTTTCTTAACAAAATTTTTCCTAAATTCATTTTTTTGTTTTTATTTATTAATGGGCTATTTGGAATTACT
>MDTB01011480.1_pt1 | contig 12842 bp, 13 predicted proteins | sample 811161 | NCBI WGS metagenome assembly MDTB01 (sample SAMN05326650, study PRJNA326480) | marine metagenome | isolation source: seawater | place: Mediterranean Sea | collected 2009 | reverse complement strand
GATTTACCACAAAGAGGAACTAAGACCTCACCCTCTTTTGGTGGATCAATACTAGACCAGTGCTTCTCTAGCAAGTCATTGAAAACGTCTCTATGCCAACCTGTTAACTGCTTGTCCCAACGATTGTGCCAGTACTCCATGGTTAAACCTCTAAAGTGTCGTTTTTCAAGACTCCGATTTTTGATGTAACAAATTAATTGTTTTAGAAATAAATTCATTTCAGCAACTTTTAATATAGGTTTTGAACTGTTAATTTCATGAAGAAGGCCGCTTATCTACTCATAATTTTACTTCTTACAATGCCGCTTGCTGGTTGTATCGGTGATACTGAAAATGGAGAAGCAGGTATTCAAGGTGAACAGGGTGAAACTGGACCAGAGGGGCTTCCAGGCCAAGATGGAATCAACGGTAATGATGGATTAAATGGCTCTGATGGAATTCCTGGTCCGCCCGGTATTGATGGACAAAATGGTAATGATGGCATGAACGGTCAAAATGGTACCAATGGTTCAAACGGTGAGGATGGATTAAATTCTCTTATTGATTTAGTAGAAGAACCTGCAGGAGATAATTGTGAAAATGGAGGATTAAGAGTCAATTCTGGTTTAGATGATAATAGAGATGAAATTCTTCAATCAGAAGAAATTGATGATTTCTCTTTCATTTGCCAACCTACTAATATTGATAATGAATCTGATGGAATAACCATTGAATTTGGTGAAAATGCAATTCTAGGTTCATGGAGATCTCCTATGAAACATAATTCTGTAACACTAAGAAGTCAACTAGGAAGTTGTGTTGAACATGATTCTTGGGTCCGAACCAATGAATCTGCTATGATGGAAATGATGAATGGAACTAATCAAAATACATATGCTGCACATGTTGGAGGTCCTGTAGGTGGATGTGAATACCTTTCACTACTAGATTTACTGGATGCAGCAAATCATTCTGATGAGCAAAGAAATATTTGGATTGGATTGAAGAATTGGCAATCTATGTCCCAATACATTAGCTTGATAGAAAATTATTCAGCCGTACCTGTTGAAACTCATGTTGGTAAAGGAGTTATTATCGATGATTATGGTGAAATGATTTACAATCCATGGACTACATTTGGAGAAATGAATAATAGTGATTTACAAGATTTGAAAGAGGCTACTATTGTTTCTGAACAATCACAAGCACAAATTATCCCATACATTGGCGCAAAACATGCAGTAATGTTTGGTGGAGATTCTGCAGTTCTTGGTGTCGGCCCATGTGCGGCAAATGTAAATGATTGTGATGCAGGAAATAATTACACTCTCGAAGTTAATGACAAAATTTCTGTGACGTGGAATTACACGGTTGCGGCAAATGACAATACTGCCGGCTATTTACTACAAGGCATTGTTTATGATACCTATAATAAATCATTCAACGATCGTGATTTACTCTTGAATATCTCATTAAATGGGAATGTTGTAAATTCATTTAATCTAAGTGGAAATGATGAATATGGTGGCGGTTTGATGCTTTTAGATACCGAACTACCTGACTTATTAGTAGGTCAAAATGAAATCACTTTTTCACTAAATGCAACCGGAAATCGTGTAACTAGAACTCACAATAAGTTAGCCTTCATTACCGACTTATCAATAAGTAATTCAGAAGATGTAATCACTAAACTGGATATTGGTCAAGGATGGTATCAAAAAGAGAGATTCAGTCCAAATGCCAATCCTAATTTTCATCACTCACAGCCTAATACAGTATGGGTTCAAAGTGACTATGTTGATGGATTTTTATTCAAATGGGTTGCACCAAATGAAGGTGTTGACCCTGTATTGCATGAGAGATTCCTCAAATGGTTTTGTGGAAATTTACAAGCCCAAGATAAACTGTGCATTCAGGCTTTTTGGGGCGACAAACAGTGGATGATAAATAGTCCAGGAAATGCAAGTCACTACGTACCTATGCTAGAAAATCTAGCAGATTTTAGTGATGGCTTACTCGTTTGGAGAATGGATAATCAACAATATGATATGCATAATGGAATATACGCAGAAACTAAGGCTGCTGACGAAACCTACTACATCGCTGGTATGTATCCTGCATACATGCCTGCAACTGAAGATTGGTTCCAACAATGGGAATTTAATACCCATATTTCAGGAATGTTGGAAATAGAGATAAATGATCTTATTTCGAATACTGCTCTTCAAGGGCGAATGTTAGTTTCAGTAATAATCGATGAAACTGAAGTTTATGTTCATGATTTAGGCGACGTAGAATTACAAAGCACATTCTCAACGCAGGTAAATGCTGGAACTAATGTCAAAATAAAATTCCATACGATTGATTCCTTTGGTTCGGTAAATTGGTGGACTGGTATCGATGTTCAACTAAATAGTGGCCCTATTGCCATGGCAGATTTAAGTTATATTTCTGGTTCATCTGATCATATTGCTTTCATCTATAATTTGATGACAGCAACCTTCCTAGGTGAAGATTTATCAGATTTCTATAATGAATAAATTGGCCCCTATTGCAGACTTGGACCGAAATCTGAGAGTGACAATGGATTAATCCACATATCCTTTCCAACTAGCTAAGAATGCTAAACTCAAGATGAAGGGAGGCAACAAAGGAGCCATTGAATAATTGCTTCGGGTTTTCATTGATCTTGTAAAAACGTTTCAACTTTTAAAAAGAAATTTATTGTAAATGACAAATGTAATGAACGGATAATTTCTTTTACACGAAAGTCCTGTACAAAACATGGAGCGCAAGAAGGTCGTTGTCATTCATCAAATCCGAGAATCGATGACAAATTTAGAGGACACTATCGAATACTATCGCCCCGATTATTTATTTTTGATTTCTTGTCATCACAATATAAGAGATAAACCCGACTTCGCCAGACTGGAAGTTGAACGTAAAAATGCCAGAGTATTAGGCCCTAATGTCAAACATATTGAGCACACTAAATTAATTGGAATTGAAGATGCGTGGCATCACACAACGATGATGGAAGTATTCAAAATTCTTGGAGATATCAAGCAAGAGTGTGAGGAGTTAGCAGGTAAAGATAATTGCGAGTACTATGCTGGATTAGCAGATGGTACAGCATTAATTACAGTAGGAATTTCATTCGCCGCGGTTTTACATGGCATGAAAACATATTTCACAAGGGGTCGAAGGTCATATTATAATGAGGAATACGTTCTAGAGATTGAAAATTTGAATAAGATCACCGAGATCAAAAATTGGTTGGGATCAAAATATAATACAAAAGAAAATCTAAACTATCTTCGAGCAATTATAGATTTAGAGGATCGCGGGGAAAGTTCAATCTCTTCTGCAAAAATTGCTGACATGCTTGTTCCAAAAACCCAGAAAGCAGTAGATAATGCGATGAATGTTCTAATTAGTAAAGGGTTAATAGAAAAAGAAAAAAGAGAAGATAAAGAAGTTAAGAGAAATCGGATCTTTTATTCAACTGACTTAGGGAAATTGATCATCAAGTTGAATCCTAAGTGAGTTCTAATCTTTAAAGTAGTGAGCCACTACTTTAGCGTCTTTAAAGTAGTGATAAAGTAATATTTATATAATTTATCGCTTCTTTAAGGCATATATGGTACCGACCTCTTATTATCTCACAATGCGTTACCTGAGAAACATGGGAACCAAAATCACCCCGACACAACATGCTATAGAGAGATTTGAACAACGGATTGTACCTTTGTTTAATGATAGAACGGATAATGCATCGCGAAAACTTAGCAGTTGTCGGAAATTAATTTCACAAATCACTCCTTTTGTAGAAGATATTTGCAAGACTGGAAATGATATAATAAAAGAGAATGTATTTCTAATATCAGATGTAAATCCACCAATTCCTATCACTTTAGTGATTAATACGACCAAGAAGAAGATTTTAACTCTCTATGTCCAAAATGGCTGGAAGTTGATCGATGGAAACAGAGGATTCACCTGGAGGGGGTTTAGTTGACCATGCTCCCACTAGCTGTAAATTGGCATTTTTGGCCATGGTGTAATTATGGCTGTAAATTCTGTTTTGCTCGATTTGAAGATATACCTCGTGCTGACCGATTACCTAAGGAAATAGCAATCACAGTTCCTGAAATGTTGGCAGCAGCTGGGGCTGAAAAAATTACATTTGTTGGAGGTGAACCTACATTATGCCCGTACTTAGGAGATCTTCTCGCTGCGTCGAAGGACGTTGGCTTGACTACATGTATTGTTACAAATGCATCCGGCTTGACTGAAGGTTTCCTCAACGAATGGTCTCATCTAATTGATTGGATTGGTCTGTCAATCGATGCATCAACGGATGAAATCCATACGGAAATAGGACGAGGAATGCGCGGTGACTTAGCGAGAGAAAGAAGCCATCACTTAGAGTTAGCGAAGGATGCATGGAGTCGATGTAAGAGTCGTGGAATTCGCATGAAACTCAATACTGTCGTTTGTAAGCCAAATGTTGACGATGACATGTCGGATCTAGCGCTTGAATTAATGCCTGAGAGGTGGAAGATTTTTCAAGTCCTACCCGTAGAAGGACAAAATGATGGAGATGTTGATCCACTATTAATTGAAAATCACGAATTCGAGAACTGGGTTCTTCGTCATGAGCATGTTGTAAACAAGGGAATTCAATTCGTCCCAGAATCAAACGAGCTCATGCGCGGTTCTTACGCAATGCTTGATGCACTTGGAAGATTCTACTCGAACGAAAGTGGGGGTCACGTGTATGGGCCTTCAGTGTTAGATGTTGGAGTATTGAAAGCATGGGAAGAAAACGTTTTCATCGAACAGCGATTTAATGAACGAGGTGGAATTTATGAATGGACAAATTAAGAAAAAGTCGCGGAAGATTATTTGTCTCTCGGGACCAAGGGGGTGTGGAAAAACGACTATCGCTAATCACCTGAATGGTTTGTTAGATTATGAGAGAGTAGCCTTTGCGGACCCCTTGAGAAAAATATCTGCCATATTTTCAGATACTTTGAAAGATGATCGGCTTTTTTTAGCCAAATTAGGTGCGGAAATCCGAACACAGTTATCCGATTTCTTCATTCAGGTAATAGAAAAAAAGATTCAAAACTCAGAATCCTCATTGGTTATTGAAGATATTCGGTTTTTAGAGGAGTTCGAATTTTGCAAATCAATAAATGCAATGACGATTAGATTAGAAATTCCAAAAGAGCGACAGATACTCAACTTAGTAGAAAGGGGCTTGGAGGAAAATGAAGCATTGCAGGTTATTGAATGCGATGACGAAAAAATCCTAAGCAATAATGCAGACTGGGATTATGTCATACCTGCAATCGGTAAATTTGAGGATGTTGCAATTCAACTCGATATTTTAGCAGAGGGTTGTCAGTGATGGTTAAACCAATTTTGTACATCGACATGGACGGAGTTGTTGTTGATTTTCCAGAGGCTATTGAAGAAGTTCCAATAGAGATTAGAGATAAATGCGCTGAATGGTGCAATACGAATAAAAAGCATCATTCGGATTTCCCAAGTTTGTTTTCTTATCTATCTCCAAAAAAAGGTGCTATTGAGGCAATTATAACATTGAAAGAAAAATATGCTATTTTTCTTCTTTCATCTGCACCCTGGAATAACATTAGTTCATGGTCTGATAAACGAATTTGGGTTGAAAGATACCTTCCGATGTTAGGTCGAAAATGTCTCGTCCTATCTCACCGCAAAGACCTCAATCGTGGTCGATTTTTGGTCGATGATCGAGGACACAACGGTGCCGCTTCTTTCGGTGATTATGATGGACAAGAGTGGATTCATTTTGGACATGGTTATTTTTCAGGATGGTCTGTTGTCGTTGACTACCTAATGAAAAATGAATAATAGTAAACAATCAGAGTAAATCCTTGAGTAGATTCAAAATTGAATAAGATAAATGAGAGCAATCAAAAAATACCGTTATATCGTTCGGATTGATTCGCAATTTGATTTGAAATTTGTAATATAATTTCCTCAACTGAGGATGATGTACAGTCAATAATCTTAGATGATTGACGATGGTCGAGGGATTCACCAGCAAGACGGTCGGCCCACCCCTCTTTTCCAATAGCGATTATAGGGCGTTTAAACTGCCAAGCAAACGCCATTTCAGACAATGTCCCTGCACCTCCTCCAATAACAACTACCACCTCGGAGTTGGCCACCAATGCATTTCGATAAGCGTCAAGGCCTGTTGGAATTATAACGTCCGCATAGCTGATGGCTGGTTTAGGGTCAAAACCCGGTAACAGAACAATGGTATCACAATCAGTATGCTGTGGATTGGATTTCGCCCCCTCATGGACCGTCTGTTGTAGGGTACCTAAGCCCCCAGTTACAGTTCGATAGCCTTTGGAAACTAATTCAAATGATAGTGTTTTCAGGAGTGAAAGCGAGTCTGGGGAAAGTTCTCGAGATCCAATAATGGCAATTTGCGGCTTATACATAAAATCAGGCTCCTTGGGGTTGTTGAAATTTTAGAACATCAAGTGGATAAGTCTTGGCGAACCCGTCAAGGTTTTCAGCGAGTTTTTCAGGCCACGGTGTTTTTTCAATGTTATCCAATAATGAAGCAACTGTGTTCCTCTCATCTGATATTACTTCCATCAAGTCAAGTAAAGCGAGTGTGCGTTTTAGATTTCCTATAAGACGCGCTTCTCGAATAAAGGCTGACCGCAAAATATCGCTTACATCAGGATTTGTTTGGTCATTAGACCTGACAAGCATACTACCCATAATATCTCCACGAACTCCATTAATAGTACCAAAATGGAATCCTTCTTGTCTCTGTTGCTGCAATGCTAGTCGGACATTTCGAACCCATTCAGGGTGCTCTTTCTGAATTCTCTTCACCCACAATGTATCACCTCTGCGACACATTATGCCACTAAGATTTGGTGCCATATTAGGATATTGAAGTAAGACGTCTTTACCGATTATCAAGGTGTTTCCACCCCTAGCAAGAATATTCACGAAGTCTTTCCATTCGGTATGAACAGAACGCGTCAATGATTTGCCTTGAATCGCACCCGAGTTAAATTGTGAATAGTTTAGTGCCTGCCCTATTCCCAACGGGAATTCCAAGTGTGATGTACGCTCAGTACTGAGGTCGTGATGCATATCATGGAATGTCATATCCAAAGGAATCGATACGATGGAATCACAATCTTTCAAAAATCCAGCATAGAAGAAATCAATTGCCTGAGTACGGACTATGTATGGAGGTAGTAGTGGTGCGTCACCAAGGATTGCCCCAATACCAACTTTGGCTCCTCTAGAAATTAAATCATCAAATTGATGAAGGGCGTTGATGAATGAATCATGTTGAAAAATAACATCATCATCTAAAATCCACATGGTATTTGTTGGAGAATACATAGCCGCTGCTCTATGCAAAACCGAGCGACCCCATGAGACGCCATTTCGTTGCGATTCATGTTGATACCAAGGCCCAATATTCCCTATTTCCCCTTGTTCATGACCCCAAGATTCCGGTAGAATCTTGACTGATTTCAAAGTAGATTTGTGATTGTCAAGGATGTCCTCAATTATTTTCGCTGAGGTTCGGAAACAACAGGCTACAATATGGATATCAATATCTGCGGGTACATGATTAGACAAAGATTGAATAAATTGAGATGTCAAGTTAGCATTTCCAAAGGTTACACAAAGAGTCAGCTCTGTTATTTTCGACTTACCTTCAAAATGTGGTTCATAATGGGATTTAATATCAGCATCTGTTGCTTTAACAAAAGGGTTTAGACCCTGTCTGATGTCCATTTTTATTTTTAAACGTGGCGTCATTGGCTTGGATATAATACGGAGCAATTGATTCGCATAATGTTCGCCATTGCCTAAAGTTTCATACAATCTCAACCAAAATTCGGATTTAATCTCCTCACTTGATTCTAGGGCCTCATCAAAGCCACCTGCCCGAAGAAAATGCTCTAGCGAGACTCTAGAATCTGATGGCGAGAATTGGATTGTAACTAATCTTAGATCAAGTATAAATCGGCTCACTACAATAAGGTCAACTGCAGTATTCCAAGCACCTGCAAGTGTATTTGCTCGTGAATTTTGATGAATTCCAAGAAGAGATTCAGGAATGTCGCCCACAAACTCAAGAGTGCGATAAGAATTCTCGCACTCGATTTCAATATTCATGCGTCCTTCATCCTCTCACGATACACCTCATCACTGCCTCGTTTTGAGAGCGAGTGCAGCAGAGATTCTGAATCAGAATCGAGGTTTGCCAAGGCCGCAGTATCTTTTGGAACGCACTTTCCTGCAAACCCTCCTAAGCGAGGCGTCAAATGAGCAGGATTCATCACACGTCGATCTCGCCATACCGTTTCCATGACAGGCCCTGGGTCTACTCCGAAGAGGTCAGCAAGTCGCTCAATTTCAACCGTGAAAGTTACTTTGGTAGCAATGTAAGCGTTGTGAGCTAGTTTACCTAGTTCAGCTTCCAAATGTTGCATTCGAATCTTCGGTATATCCTCATCAACCCACGCAAAATTTTCGAGCAACATATCTTCATCTTTAGAAGAACAAGAATACACAAGTCGGTCTGGTGATTTAAACCATTCAAAAGCATCCTTTTCTCGCAAGAACTCTGGAACATAAGCAGCTCTAAGTGACGGATATTGATTGTTAATTGAATCCATAGTACCAGGTTGTAGCGTGCTCTTAACAATCATTAGGCCAGAAAATGCACCCGTGTCTAATTTATCTGCAACCTCCATCACACTAGAGACATCCAGTTGTTTATCAGCAGTTCCATTAGTAGGAACGCAAACAAAAACCACATCTGAGGCGAGGATTTCATCCCAATCCCCGCGACCGTCAATGTCAAAACCGACGGTATGGAAATGCTTTGAGAAAGTCGAAAAGGCTGCTTCACCAACCGAGCCTAACCCTATGACTCCAACGGTTGTCTGCAGGTGATTGTACCAACTATGACCAGCAACCTCCCACCAATTTGAATAGGCACTATTGTAAACATTTCTCGCTCGGTGTTTTTCGTAGGCAGAGTAACTTATTTCCAAGCGTTTTAAAGCATCCCTAATTTGCTCGGAGTCGTTACAAAACCCTTCTCGGATGGTGGCATCTATGATTGCTTGAACTTTCTCTTCTGAACCCAATATCTTCGGCAAACTTTCATCTGAACCTGTGATTGTCTTCATTTGCCGTGCAACGATTTTACTGGCATCGTACATAGATATTGAGTTGTGGCGAACGGTACCACTATGAATATCGTCCCCAGAGTCAACCAGTTTGTTTATTGTCCCAAAAGAAGGAAAGAGTTCTCCTTCAAGTCGTTGCAATGGTTCAGCTTCGACATGCTCATTCACTGGATGCCAATCCACTAAATCAGGCCGCCATTTTGAGTCTGAATGAATCCACAAACCGATATGAACTGGGCGGTCATGATTCCCTTTATTTGGAGATGAGCGATGCCACGTCAAACTGTGGAGCAGTACTGTATCTCCAGCAGAAACAGGTAAGAAAACTTGAACTGAATCATCTGGAAACTCATCTTTTTCTTTTGCCATAAAATCAACAGGTGAAGAGCAGCCACCAAGATGACTGCCGTCAACTACTTCCAAACACCCGTCTTCGAGCGTAACATCAAGGAAAGGTGTCCAAGTTGAAACGCCAGGTGAATTCACTGGCCAAAACATCGAATCTTGATGCCAAGGAATCTTGTCATTATGGCCTTTGTGAGGTTTGCAAATTATGTGATCATGAAGAAGTCGCGCGCCTTCCCAATTCATACTCTTCCATGCACATTCGTGAAGAACGGGGTTGAATATTAAATCTCGGAAATATCCTTTTTCGGTGTGCCAAAGATTCCTCCACTGGCTAACTTCGTTTTCATATTCTACCAGACTTAAGCCCATTTCATCAGCATAACGCTTCTTCAGATTGGCCCATTGGTTAAGCCCTCCTTCAATCGATTTCGAGGATAGATTTCCATTCAAAACTACCCAACCGTGTTCTTCAAAAAATTCAATAAAATTAAGGTCATTCTTGTCAAATTTCGTTACATTTATTTCTTGCTTCATTTTATCACCTGCGAGGGATTTTTCCAGCGTTTATACGCTAGGTTTACATCAATATGATTCCAAAAATCAGGACTGAACCACTGCTTTAGCCATGAATATATCTGATCGGGCTCAATGAGTTCTTCCATTCCACTTGGCGAAGTTGCTCTGTGATCTTTAAGAATCGCACCCCCATCAAGCCAAAATCGATTCACTCGAAGACCGGTCAAAAAAGGCCCCCAGCCAGGTTGATTATAATGCATTTCGTGCATATAGTCAAAAACTGAAAAGTCAACACCTTTTGGAGAGAAATGATGATTTACAACCCACTCTTCTCCAGACAATGCATGTTGTACTTCATATCGATCTCCTTTGGATACTAAACGATACTGGAAAAACCAATTTGATTTGGGTGATTCATCTCCAATTCGTATCGGAGAAAAATACGGATATCCGTTACCAACGTCAACCCACCATTCCTCTTCGCCAATAGTAACTACCAAAGAGATATGGCAATCAGGTTCCAATATGGTTGATGAGACGAAGCGAACTTCAAATCCAATACACCTCAATAGGCAATAAAGGAAAGGGTTTCGCACCGTACACAATCCACCAAGGCCATTCAACATCTCTTTCTTTATCCAACTCTTTGAGGGACGTTGACGGGGGCTAGTCAGCATCGTTATGTTCTGAAATGGCACATGCTCGACGATACCAGTAACAATCTGTTGCAAAAAGATGGCGTTTAGTTGGCCTTTCTCAACATGAATTTGCTGCAGAAAACTTGCAACATCCGAATTTGTTAGTCCTAGGTCAAAATCAACCACTGGCAAGCACCTCACAAAGGCGTACCAAGTGTTTTGCAGAAATTGCAAGTAAATCAGGATTAATTGATTCATCAATTCCGTGGATAGTAGAATGATCGTCATTCGGCCCTAATGCAATGTAGGGAATGTCGTTGAGCAAGTGAACCAAACAAGGACAGCCCTGATTGCCAAATGCCTTGTTCATTGGCCTTACCCTGACGGCCGAATCGCGACCATGGTCAGCATTCATGTCTTCGATAGCATCGATTACATCCTGCAATTTTTCATTCACATTAACAGCCATTATCCGGTGTTTTCCATTTTTGTAAAAATAACCCGTCTCTTCAACCCAAACATCCACCGTTGGCAAATCTAAGTTTGGATATGTTTCCATCGCAAAGGGGCTACCGATTTCCTCTTCACCTTGAAGAACGAATAGGAGATTACAGTGTGCTTCTAGATCTTCGAGTAAAATAATACGTTGGGCGAGAGGAACTATGTTATCTGCAACACCTCGTCCGTACCATCTACCATCCTTTCCGCTTAATCTCCAAGGATCAACTGACCAGTCACCTGCGTCTGCTTCTTCTACATCATAGTGCCCAAAAAATCCGACAGTAGGCCGGTTTGATTCCCTCGCACTTTCAGCAATTATAATCGGCCTATAGTCAGCCTTTGGGTTTTCAATAGTGCGGACTTTACACCCCTTGTCCGTAAACAATTTTCTAACTAATACTGCATTGGCTCTGAGGCCTTTTGGATTACTCTCTACAGCTTTGTTTGAAACAAGAATCTCAGAAAGTTGCTTACAGGTTTTTGTCCTTTTTTCATCCCAAGGCATCTACTTCCCTCCTGAGTTAGCAGCAATACCCTTTCGCAACGAAACATTGGTGGCCATGATTAAATCGTTTTTACGTTTCAGTATTTCATTTTCCTCTTTGAGTTTCAAAATTTCCTGTGCTTGTATGTCTGAACGATTTTCAGCTATAAAATTAATTTGGCGATGTTGAAGTGGCGGGATAGTTGTAAATTTCCTATTACCGTCCATCTTATGGAGCACACGCTGTTGGTAAATTACTTCCCATTCTTCTACCGTAATCTTATTTTTCTTGTTTTTTTCCGTACCGTTCCTCCAGGTCTTGAATTTATCATTGGTAACTATGGGACACCCAAACTTAAGAGCATATTCAGCCATTTCATAATCAGAATAAATTACTGCAGCACTGTTTTCTTCGATGATGTTCTCAAAATTTTCAATCGATTCGTTTATCTTAATCTTGCCCTTTTTTATCTTATCAATTGTAAATTTGTCGACGCAAAGAAGTGCCCTTCTACCACGCTTACTGAAGTATATCAGTTTCTCTCTAAATTCTACCAAATTGGCAACAAAGGTTTCCTTGTTCTTAGCCGTCATTCCATCCAGCAATAAGTTTGATCCATCAATAATTAATTCATATAAAGTCATTTATTCACCTTCATTTCTTTGGTTCTTTCAATAATTCCAATAATGCCACGATTCCAATTCCCGCAGCAGCGCCTGCTAGTCCACCAATAAGTGCAGCATTGAATACTTCATCTGCACCCTTTTCCTTCGATTGTTTTTTAAGTTTCTTTAGTTGGTAACCAATGACTTGTTGAGATGTTTTTAGGTGTTCAGCAATCTCTGCTTGGCTCCATCCAAGTGCCCTTAATTTGAGTAATTCAGCAATCTGCTTTGGAGTCAGCGCCATGTCTATCCGATGGAGGATGGATATATAAATTTGTATAATAACAAAAAATAGCCATTTTATTTGTATTATACAAAAAAATATGGTTATTTTTGTTTTTCCTCTACATAAAGAAATCCTTACTTCCGGACTTGGAGAGAAGTCCGCTAGTACGAGTGATTATTACTTTACTTGGATTATTTTGTCATTTTCGATTGCGATTTGAAATGACATACTCATACCATGTT
>MDTB01171061.1_pt1 | contig 12843 bp, 12 predicted proteins | sample 811161 | NCBI WGS metagenome assembly MDTB01 (sample SAMN05326650, study PRJNA326480) | marine metagenome | isolation source: seawater | place: Mediterranean Sea | collected 2009 | reverse complement strand
TTTGCTCAATATATTTAAAATTAGGGAGATTAGTAAAATGAAACTAGCACGAGTACTTTCTGCAACATCGCTACTCGGCCTCCAGATGTTATCAGCCAATGTTATTGCTGGAGATCATGAGGGTGGAATTGATGCACTTACCAAGGCGTTAACTGAAGGTAAGGCTAAAGTTGATGTCAGGTACCGTTACGAAAACGTTGATGACGAAAGCGCTACTGATGAGGCAAAAGCCAATACGGTACGCACACGCATCGGTTATGGAACAGGCTCTTTTTATGGCTTCTCATTATATGGTGAGATGGAAGATATTCGTGATGTATTTGATGAGGAGTTCAACAGCACGACTAATGGTGAAACCAGCTATGCAACTGTGCCTGACCCGCAAGAAACTGAGCTCAATCAACTTTACATTCAGTATGCTGCCAAGGCAGGCGCAATGGACGTTTTATTGCGGCATGGCAGACAGCGACAAAAATGGGACAATGACCGATTCATTGGTAATGTTGGATGGCGCCAAAATGAGCAAACTTATGATGCCAGCTTAATTAAACTTTCCTCGTCAGAATTGGGCCTGAGCTTAATGTATACACATCAAACCAATGTCAATCGAATTTTTGGTGAAGGTGCGGGTCAGGCGGGTAACTTCGATGTTAAGAGCGATAATTTTAATCTCACCTACACTGGTATCGACAACATCAAAGCCACTGGCTATTACTACTTATGGGAAGGGCAAGATACAGCAGGCTTATTCACCGTTGATGATTCAAGAAAAACAGCGGGTGTGCGTCTATTAGGCAGTTTCCCTGTGTCGGAAGGGATTAAGATCATGGGTACAGCAGAATATGCCTCGCAGAGCGATTATAAAGATGCCACTGATTTTAGTTCGCTTGACTACACCTTGTTTGAACTGGGTGCCTCATTCAAGTTAGCTGCAGCGCCGATTACAATCAAAGCGGGTATGGAAACATTGGAAGGTGATATCGACGATGGTGAGAGTTTCATTACTCCATATGCGACCCTGCATGCGTTCCAGGGCTGGGCAGACGTATTCCTGGGTTCAGGTATAACTGGTTCATATGGCGGTGAGGCCGCTGGTATTGAAGATACATACTTCTCCATTGGCACTAAGCTCGCGGGTACAAAACTACTTGCTGTATACCACGAGTATGAGCCTGACGATTCTGACAGTAGCTACAGCAAATACGGTTCTGAGCTTGATCTACTCGCGGTCAAGACCTTTGCCAAGCATTACACTCTGGGTCTCAAGTATGCCGATTTCAATTCTAAAGATGGCTACCGTAGCGGCGCAGATACCGAAAAGCTCTGGGCTTGGTTACAAGTTAAATTCTAATCGCTCCACAAGGTATTTAAATAACTCATTGAATTGAAGTAGTTCCCTCGAAAAGTCCATTGCCAATCACTCAGTTGGCAATGGCACGGTTGGTATGCGTTGTTAGCACACTCCGCTGACGCATACCGCCACCCTTCTAGCGCAAGTCTCCACTGCTTATGTGTATCCTGACTCATTCAGCCTAATCAACTGCAGTCTGCAGTAAAACTGTAATCTCGAACAGGGGTTTGCATACGCATGATGGCCTGCGCTTCAATCGGCACACTATCGTTTTGATAGCACTGCGCAGCAAATTGACCTACGTTGGGCGCCACATAGTCAGGCAGCGGATCAGGATCTTCATCGATGGCACTGGCGAGCATCAGACGTTTAATGATCGTGGCATAAAACGGCACAATGATGGCATGACAGTAGGTGACCCGAATCTTGAGTAAATTAGCCTCCTGAATACTCATCCCTTGTTTAATCTGAGCGGAGCGGTAACGCAGGTGGTCATTGGGTATATAACGACTGAAATAACCATCAGCCTCGGCAGATGGTTGCCAGTGAGGAGAGCTCACCGGCGGATTTATCCGCTCCACACAAATTGAATCACCCGCATCTATTCTGTCCAGATATTTCGTTTGCGAGTTGAGGTAGCGTTCATACTGACTGGTACCGGATGAGGATTCCAGCGCGGCCAGAGATCGTGCCAGCGCATAATTAATGGCTTGCGGTGAGCCATAGTTCAGTGAGCCCGCCCTGGCGGCCTCAAAAGCGGCATAGTTCAGCACAGTTTTGGCATTATAAAACAGACCAAACTGGATGATGCCGAACAGCAGAATTAGGGTCACAAACATCACAATCAAAGTTTCTACCATGGCCTGCCCGCGTTGTAATGTCTGTCCACACATCACACGCTTACTGCTTGTTCAAAACGTCCAGGGTGTCACGGGAATAGCGCTCAGCTTTCTCATACAGTGGATCTGATTCCTGCGTGTGAACTAACATCTGAGTCCAAGTATTGGCACTTTGACGCAGCTGCATAATACCCATGTTATGCCAAGCCTTACTCATGGAGGGATCAAAAAATACCGCCTTGCGATAAGCTGCTACCGCTTTATCCGGCTGTTTGAGATAGGAATAGGCATTACCCAGTCGAAACCAAATAAAAGGATCTTTATCCAGATAGTCTTGCACAGCAAGATAACGTTCAACTGCCAATTCATACTCTGCGTTGAGGTAGGCCTGATGCGCCTGCTCCTGAAGCGTCTTAAGATCATCCAGCACTGGCCGGGCCTGCTGAGTTGCGCAACTGGTCAGTACCAGCATACTCAGCAGCAGGAATAAACTGTCATTTCTTTTCATAGAGTTTCACTCGCGTATATTTTTTATTGCTCAGCGGTATCGGTCGCGCTGTGCTGCCATGTCATGTGCATACCTAGGTGTAAATCCAGCGCCTTGATCGTTCCCGGGTAAGCCTCTAATACCGACCTCGCTCGCCAACAGATAGACGTGCGTCTAGGTGCTAGCGCTGACACTAGTTTTATGATCTGCCAGGCACGGTTTAAGTATATTAAATCTATTGGATATTGCATGCCCAGCGTGTGGATGGACATACAATGGGTCAGTAATAACCCCTGTCCGTGTTGCAGTGGCGCCAGCACTAACAAGCCGCGGTTCCTCTCCAGTAATGTTTCGGTGATGGCTACCTCAAGCACGCGTAGTGGCTGCTGTTTGCCAATCCCAGAAAAGCTACACACACCATGTTTCATTGTGGCTCGATTACATATCGAGAAATTTCATCGCGATGGGAAAGCCTAACACGATGAAGGTCACAGGAAAGATAAACATAATCAGTGGGAATATGAGTTTGACGGGCGCTTCCATAGCGACCTTCTCGGCGCGCTGAAAGCGCTCAGTGCGGCGCTGTTCAGATTGAATACGTAGTGCGGTGGCCATACTGGAACCCATTTTCTCGGCCTGCACCATCGCGTTCACAAAGGTATTTATGTCAGCAATATCGAGTCGCTGCGCCATACGCTTCAGTGCCTCTGAGCGGGTCACCCCGGAACGCAGATCACGCATGACTATCGCAAATTCGTTCCTGAGTGGACTATCGGGCCCTTTAATCATCGCCTGTTGCAGTGCGCCTGACAAATTCAAGCCCGCTTCAACCGCCATCGTCGTGAAGTCCAAAAACACAGGTAACGCACGGATGACCGCTATTTCTCGGCGTTTACGTGTATCTGACAGCCATACCAAGGGAAACATATATCCTCCCAGAGCCGCTAATGAGAGGATCAATAATGCGCCCGACGGATTGAGCGCAGCAATAATAATAATACTCAGCAGCAACGTGATCATAGCCGCCACAAAACGCAGGGCGACAAACTGTTCAGCGGTAAGAATATAACTGACGCCTGTTGTTTGTAATTTCTTCTCAATTTGGTCGAGCACTTTATTAGTGTAGAAATTCTCGACGAGTATCGAGACCATTAATATCAGCGGCCAGATGACTTTCAGCCCAGCTGGGAGAGGGTCCATATGCGTGCGATCATCTGCCACCACGTCTGGCAGCATTTTATTTAGCAAATAGGCCAGCAAAGCGATACCTGCTCCGATACTTAAGACACTTACCAGATAGACACCACTGAGTGCTAAATCAAACATCGATACTGGTTATTTTACGAATGAATATGTAGCCGACAACTTCCATCGCAATGATGACTCCCAATACGCCCCAACCGATCGTGGTGGTAAATAATTTAGCCATCGCGACAGGCTCCATAAAAAACAATAACACACCGAGTAATATGGGCAGGCCGGCCATCACGATACCCTGCATGCGCCCCTGCGCGGTGAGTGATTCAATCTTACCCTCCATGGTCGCCTTGCGGCGCAAAGTCTCTGCCAAGGTTGTCAACACTTCACCCAGGTTACCGCCGACCTCACGTGAAATCCGCATAGCAGCAGTGAACATGAGAAAATCTTGTAAGGGGATGCGCCGCTCCATATTGCGCAGCGATACATCAAAATCGACACCAATGCGCTGCTCCCGCATGAATAACATAAATTCTTGCGCTATAGGTGCTGGCTGCTCTTTGAGCATGCTCTCTAGTGCCATATTTAAACTAGCACCGGATGAGAGTGAGCCACTGACCATCACCAGTACTTCGGGTAATTGTTGTTCCAGCCGGCGCAGACGTTTCTTACGCATGGATTTGTAGAAATTGAATGGGAAGGTCATCACGGCCACAAACACGAGTAAGGCAATAAGCCAGTCGCCAGTCAGCATCAGAGCAATCAGAGGCACTATGACCAGAGCCAACGCATTGAGCAAAAACAAACGCTTTGGGTCGACAAACAAAAACATATCTTGCAAATTAACCGTGGCCGAATCCATGAACACGGTCTCATAATCACCCCAAAAGCTATCCGCTTTTTTGACCCCTATCCAGGCCAGGATGAATACCGTCAGCGCGCTGAGCAATAGCGCTGCATAAAATAATATTTGAGCAGACAGTTCAGCCAGCATGGTTAGGAAAAAATACTCATATCGACCATGATACCTCGCGCCCTCAGACTTTCATAGAAATGTGGCACCTGACCGGTAGACTGGAATTGACCCAGAACTTTACCGTCTGCATCAAAACCTTCTTGTTTAAATACGAAAATATCATTCAACTGAACAATGTCACCTTCCATCCCGGTAATTTCAGATATATGGGTGATTTTACGCGAACCATCAGCCAGACGACTTTGTTGGACGATGATATGTACGGCAGAAGATATTTGTTCACGGATGGCTTTAGCTGGCAAATCCATTCCCGCCATCATGACCATCACCTCGAGGCGCGATACCACATCACGCGGCGTATTAGCATGCACGGTTGTCAGTGAACCATCATGTCCCGTGTTCATCGCAGTTAACATATCCAACGCCTCGCCGCCACGACACTCACCTACCACAATCCTGTCGGGACGCATCCGCAAACAGTTTTTGACTAAGTCACGAATCGGAATAGCCCCCTTACCTTCCAGATTGGGTGGACGTGCCTCCAGCGACACAACGTGCGGTTGGACGAGCTTCAATTCTGCGGCATCCTCTACCGTGATGATACGTTCGGACTCTGGAATGAAGTTTGACATGATATTCAGCAAAGTGGTCTTACCCGAACCCGTACCCCCGGAGATAATAATATTGCAATGTTGCATGACACACATTTTAAGCAGGTCAACCATGCCTTGATTCAGGGTGCCAAAATTAATCAAGTCGTCAGCCGTGAGCTTCTTCTTGGCAAACTTACGAATGGTCAGCGTCGGCCCACGCAGAGCCAGTGGCGGTATGATGGCATTCACGCGCGAGCCATCCGCCAGACGCGCGTCGACCATCGGAGAACTCTCATCTATTCTGCGACCCAGCGGGGACACAATTCTCTCAATTGAGGACAGTACCGCTGCGTCACTGCTGAATACAACTTCACTGCGTGTCAGGCGGCCAGACCGCTCGACATAAATTTCATCATGCGCATTGACCATGATTTCAGACACATCGTCGTTGGCCAGGAGATCCTCTAACGGCCCAAGACCGACTGCTTCATTTAAAACTTCTTTCTTCAGACTGACGATATCTAGATTCTCGGGAATGTCTTTTTGCATCGACGCAACCACTTCATCAATGACTTCCTCAATCTTGCTGCGTAATTGATCACCATCCATACTGCCGACATCCGTCCGGCGCAGGTCCATCAGTCTAAGCACGTCCTGATGAATACGGTTCCGCCACATATACAGCACCTGACGTTGAATCTGACTACCTTCTTCATTGTTCTCACTGCTCTCGAATGACACGCCCATCACCGTGGCCATGTCCCAGTATTCTTTAGCTTTGCGTTTTTTTACGACGACTTTTTGGTCAGCATTGAGTTTGATCTTATTGTCATCGGCAGCACTATCTGTGGCCGCGGTCTGCTGGGTCTGCTCCTGGGTGGAGCCCACGCGAAATTCGTAATTGCCTATGCTGATCACGTCAGCACTGAGGATGGGGCCATAATAAGGTACTTTTTCACCGTTGATCGTTAAGCCCACACCTTCACTTAAATCTTCAACATATAAACCTTTATCAGTCAGTTCAATCTTGCAATGCACTGCTGCTACCCGCCAACCGCGGATCTGTACAAGATTGTCTTTCGATTTGCCAATTGTGCAATGTCCCATAGTGCAGTGAACACGATCTACATTGGCACCCTTATCTGTGATTACAACGATATCAAACATTAGTCTAAAATCTCTGCGCTACTGTTAATATTTTTCAAGAATGTCTCCCGCATTTCTGTCGCTCGGGCGACCCGTTTAATATTCTCTTCACTGGTGGGGTCATACACTTGTGGTGAGATAAATACGACCAGTTCTGTTTTATTGTTTCTGAAGTTTTCTGATCTAAACAAGCGTCCCAACACTGGAATATCCCCTAGGAATTTCACCTTAGTGATCGCTTCGCTATTGTTGCGTTTGACCAAACCACTAATGGCCAAGGTCTCGTTCTGCTTAAGATTAACCTCCGTCATGGTCTTATTCGTTTTTAGCCCAGGGACACCATCGACGGCAACGCCCAAGTCAATATCACTGACTTCAGTTTCAACTGTGGCCACAACCACGCCATCACGGCCGACCACGGGCTCAATATTAAGTTTGATCCCATATTCTTTAAACTCGATAGTATTACCATTGACACCACCCGGTACACTGACTGGAAACTCACCACCCGCTAGGAACTCCGCTTTACTGCCGCTGCGAGCACTCAGTGTAGGCGAGGCCAAGACTAAGGCGTCACCTGATTCGACGGCCAAATTAATAGTTGAAGTGATAGCTGAAGCAATACCAAAATAACCGCGTCCAGCACCGGCACTGGTGATTCCTTCTGCCAAGGTTAGGGTGTCGGAATCTTGCAGCAGTACAGAACTGCCCGAGGTGCGCGCAAAATCCTGAGCGTAACCAATACTCGGCCCGGTAATGCCTGTGTTCTGCCAGTTTATGCCCAGATCTTCAAGCGCATTAGTCGTGAATTCAGTAATTTGCACATACATATGCACCATAGGCTCGTGTTCAATATCAGGTCCAGTGGTGAGATCAATCAAACTTGGGTAGGCTTGACTGGCGGCACCGATGAAAATCTTGTCTTCGCTACTCACCTCACCTGAGACGATTAACTTATCCCCCGCACGTTGCAACTTAAGACCAGGAATATCTTTAAATATCTCTTCCAGATCAGTGCCTGCTGTGGGCTGAGTCAGATTGAGAATATTGCTATACACCTCGGCTAGCTTATCGATAATTTCTGAGGTGCTTTGACTGACCGCACCGCGCAGCACGACGTTCTTACCCACTTCAACAATCTCTAACCCAGCACTGTCGCCAATGATACGTCGTATCTCAGTGGCATTACGTGCAGCATTCTGTTTAATAATATAAAAGTGGTGGGCGACGACTTTGCCATTGTCTAACCATATTTGCAGCTCAGTGTCGCCCTCTTTCTCAGCCAGTATCAATAACTTGCCATTATCCAGTATCGAGGTACTGATGAGACTGCCATTACCGACCGCCACACGTTGGATCTCGCCCAAATTAAGCGCCTTGATTTCACCCACAAACATTCTGAAACTATCCGCATTTGTTGGTTGGCTAACGACCGTCAGCAGCACAGTGACCAGCGCAGCTAAAGATAGCAATCTTTTTTCAAATACCATGTGCGTATACTCTTTAGTTTTGTTTGGTTTCGGAAACAGGAATCTGATTGACCAGTGCGACACCATCTTTACCCGCCCCACCGACAATATAATCAACAAAACGGAAGCCAGTAGATTCTGAAGCAGGCTGGGCAATTAATCCTTCTATTGCTGCCCCCGTTTGACGTGAGACTATGCTTCCATCCGCGAGCACTTTGACATCATCAGGGTCGATGATGGTGCCATCATCTAATACTAACTGACCCTTATCATTAAGCCTGGCACCACTGATGACTGAACCATCTGCAGTGGTGATTGTGCCATCTGAATTTTCGCTTAAGGTGCCTAATGTTTTGATTGCACTGAGGCCAGCCAGCTGCTGACCATCTTTAGTCATCACTTTACCGTCTTTGCCAATCACTACATCGTCAGGATTCACAAGCTTGCCATCGGCTAACAAAAGTTTGCCATCATCCGTCAAGCGAGCACCGCTGATTTCAGTCCCATCCGCAGCAACAATGGTCCCGTCCGCACGCTGAGTCAAAGCGGTGATGGTGCTGACTTTATCCCCTGCAAGTACGACCCCATCGGCAGTGATTAAATTTCCATCGGCAGTGACGAGCAGCTTATTTGGATCAACGACTTGCCCATCCGCCGTGACCAGCTCGCCCTTTTCGTTAATGCTCAGACCACGACCAGAGAGATCAATCCCGTCTTTGGTACGAATATTACCGTCTGCATCAATCACTAAATCCTGATTAGCAAGCACCACGCCATCAGCCGTCTTTAAGACTTTCTTACGCTCCAAGACAGTACCGTCGGCCATGACTATCTCGCCCTCTGCATTCAGCGTCAGTTCATCTGGATCAACTACTTTGCCGTCGGCCGTCACCAATTCACCGCGGTCATTGAGGGTTAAACCGGTGCCGGCGAGATCAATACCATTCTGCGTCGAGATACTGCCGTCAGCAGCAATTTGTAAATCTTGATTAACCAGTGCAACGCCGTCTGCGGTACGTAAAATACCATCGTCACCGCGCACAATATTTTTGCTTAGAGTATCCTCATAACTGGCCACAACAGTGTTGCTAATACTCTTGCTGGCTGCCCGAATCTCAGCCTGCTGGGCGAGTTGGACTGCATTTTGCTCGATATTGTCGTTGCCGACCTGAGTAAAGCCAGAGCCACTCTGATCTTTACGGTTACGTAATAAGGCAATAATGTCGCCAGTATCTTGCGCGATCGCTAACAGCGCACCCTCACGTGGGGTAATGTTTATGGTCACATTTGTAAAATTCTGCTCAGGCCTGACGCCCACGCCCCCACGCAACAAGCGGACTTTTTCTTCATAGTCGTAAGCGGTCTCACGTCCAGTTGATAATACTTCCACGTTTTCTAACACGGGCACGATTTGTTTGCCTGAACCGGCCGTCCTATTGACCATCAAATCTATTCGGTTGCCTGGTCTCAGCAGGCCTGAGAAGGAGTTGATTTCATCGACCTGAATGGTCATAGCACGGCGCTTTTCTGCTATCGTGTCGGAGAAATCGAGCGGGAATTCGGCGCCGATGAAACTACGCAGCAGGGGCTTACCGGAAGCAAGATTCTCTTGCAGGACCTTGCCAGCAATGGCATCGAACTGGTTGGGACGGATAGCCTGGAGGCTAACAAAATCACTTGGGATGCGACGTACCGATAAGGTTGAGCCATCCAGCACATCCCCTTTCACTAGATCACGGGCGGCAACAACAACATCAATGGGCTGTGATTTGGGTTTCAGTAATTCTCTCAATTCGGCTTCACGCGCATTGAGATAAAGCATCGCCAGGAAAGCACCTAGCACACCCAAGCCGACTGCTATCGCTAGCAGTGTCATATTTTTTTTGTTCGCAGCCACTTATTGTTGTCCCCAATAAAGTTGTGATTATGCTGTAAGTAACGTCGATAAACTATTCAATGTTAGCACTTTTTAAAATGGATTCATCGCATCTTTTACCGCTTTTTTCATGCTTCGAGTAATTTCACCTTTCACTTGATCCGTATCAAGCGCTTGCAGCGCTTGTTTGGGATCCGTGTAACTTTTCAGGGTGTTGATACCCTGAGTCGCCTTGGCGATACCCTGACTCGCCTGATTGATAGCGATCGATGCATCCTGTAATTGCGCGGCTAGTTCCGGATATTTATTTAAATCTTGATAATAAGCCGCCAATTCACCTAAATCTCTCCCCTCTGGTAACTCAGTCACAGACAAGGCGTAGGCCTGTGCGGTATAACGCTGGTGGAGTGCCTGCATGAGTGACTGATCATCGTTTTTGGATAACCCGACGGAACCCAAGCCAGCCGCCATCAGGGCGGTAGTCAAGGCCACCAAGATGACACTGTATTCGATCATCGACTGGCCGGCTTGCAGGCAGCCGTTAGCGCAACGGTAATACATTGGCTGTTTCAATGTTGGTCACCACACTGGTTATGTTTTCAACTTTGGAGATCGTCATCGTCATCATTTGATGGCCTTTCTGTAGGGTCATGACACGGCTCAACATCTTGGAGTTTTTATTATCAGCAACGACGGACCAGCCCTTGCCCAAATAGTGATTCAGATAGTACTGACCATTGGCGGCTACCGAAAAATTATTGGTCAGCAGGAGTGTGCGCGATGACTTACCACGATCCTTATTAAGCTGGTCATTCACTATCGTGCTGCCTCGCATTTTGGGGAATTTCTTCTCACCGGGCAATGAGTAGTCCTGCTTGGCAAGACGTTCAGGCATATCACTGATACTCAGATAACCCCAAGCACCTGCTGAGCTGTCCTGCACTTGAACGTTATAAAACTTGTTGCCAGTATTGATGCCGATCATGCTCCACACACCATACTCTGTAATTGCTGCACGACCCTCCCAGTGCTGATCATAGTAAGCAATGACATCAGCCGCAGACTTACGACTGTCAAACCGACGGATATTAAAGTTCATACCAAACTGATTGGTACTCGGTGTCACACTGCCAATCTGGATAAACTTCGGTACTGGGAAATCTGCCACGGCCATGCTGTGGGATGACATCAACAGCAGCCACAGTATCAGGCTGGAGGTCAGCAATTTACTCACGACAGTAGCCCTTTTCATTACATTGCGGTTGATCCTCGTCATCTGCCGCCGGGAATTCTGGTGATTCATATTTATCACGTGGTAGTGCATTCTCGTCCATTTGACCGAACACCAAGTTTTCACTGCTGAATTCTGGTGTCAACAGGGCTACCGCGATCAGATCCTGACCCGATCCGACGCCTGGAATTTTAATCAAATTAAACAAGTCACCGATTAATTTAGTCGGCGCCAGCGCTTGCGCTTGATGCTTCATATGTGCCGGGCCCGCGGCTCCCCAGGTTTGCGAGACCACCGCACCTTTGGCCGTCATGGTTAGGCCATCACGGCCGAAATGCAGTAAGCCGGATTGATTACCATGGATATCTGTGTAGTTGGGTACTTGAGCGACACTCATATTGACTTCGACATCACTGCCGCCACGCGTTGAGATAGCATCAAATTGCGATGAGCTGAAGGGAATGATCCCGGTAATCGCGGAGACCACATTACCAAAGCCCTGCAATAATGTGCTCATGACACCGGCAGTTTTATCTGGTGTCGCCTGATTGGATGATAGTGAGGGGCGTTCATTCATGGGAGGGTTATACATGCTCGAGGCATCATGGTATGTCCACAATGTACGACCCACGTCCGATGGCACTGTAGTTATGCGCGTGTGTGCGTCAGAAAATATGCGTGCAGACACTTCTTTTTCGAGTTGGTAGTCACTCTTTTTGGGTAATTTATTGGCAATAAAAGCATCAAAACCAGAAGGTTCGTTACGCAGTGTCGCATCATTGAAATAGACTGTACGTTCCCAAGTGACATAGCGTGCGGCATTCACGGCTGCATGTTTCATATCAATATACTTACCTACCGTCGGTACGATTAAAAATAGCGGTACCACGACAAAAGCACAGGCTACCAACATTTCAGTCATTGCCTGGCCGCTCTGCGGTTTGAATACTGGTTTGTGCATACTCTGCTGATTCCAATTCTTGACGGTTAATTTAACGCGGCAACCAATTTTTGCGCCTGTCCTATGATGCCATAGACATCTGATGGTAAGGGAATTTGGCCATGCTGAAAACCCAATGCAGCAACGCGATCAAGATAACTGGTATCCACCAATCGCGCCTGCCAATATGGATTGAAACCATTACTTTTTTCGACTCTGTTATCCGGTCTGGCAAAGTAATTCAAATCTCCAGGCCGGGAATAATAGACTTCTGACTTACCCATCACACCAAATGGCACATCGCTGTTGAGCAATCCATTACGTGGGGTATCCAGTTGGAAACGACCCGAAGCATTCTGACTGTCTCTCACGACATCGTCCTTCACCAATGCAATAATTAGGTAAGGTGCTTCCATGCCCGTCATCCAGTCACCACTATCATTGGCGGTGGTGGCTATGGCTGGCACCTCCTCAGTATCTTGGTAGGCTCTCAAACCATAACTGCGGAAGATATTACGGTCTGAGGACTTCATTTGTTGCTTAATGCTTTTGATATGTTTGATCGCAGCTGGAGTCGGTTTAAAAGGCGGCAGCACGAAGTTCCAGGCCAGCAGATTGCGACTGGCGGACCCGTACATAATATCGCGCGCCTCACCCTCATGAGGAATGTCATTAAGGTTGGGGGAAGATTTGCCAGCCATAGCCGCACCGACACCAAAGGGCGGTAACGGTGGATCG
>MDTB01075601.1_pt1 | contig 12843 bp, 15 predicted proteins | sample 811161 | NCBI WGS metagenome assembly MDTB01 (sample SAMN05326650, study PRJNA326480) | marine metagenome | isolation source: seawater | place: Mediterranean Sea | collected 2009 | reverse complement strand
GCCACACAATACTATAATATGATGTCAATGATGGCTCAATTAGGATTAATGCCAGAATAATGTCATATTTATAAATAAATCAACCCCAGCTTTCGTGGGGCTTTTTGTTTGTGTTTGAAAAATATTGTAGAATGTGTGCTTCTCTTATTTCAGCATACACGCCCCCCGTTAACCTTTTTAAGTTGAGACAAGTAAGTTGAATTAATGGATTATGTTTTCAAATACTTTGCGGGGAACACGGATTAAGGAACGCATTAAATATCCCATACGCCCATAGGGGTGAAAGTGTGTCCATCAAAAGTGTGTCCATTATTTAGGTATATTTGAAAATATATGATTATATATGAAACTAAAAAGCCCCACAAAAAGTGAGGCTTTTATCGAGAAGAACATGGTATGTCTCTTCAGTGTGACGCGGGTGAGACTCGAACTCACGGCCAATGGCTTAAAAGGCCACTGCTCTACCAACTGAGCTACCGCGTCAAAATTATATGGTCTAAATAAATTCGAAAACTCTAAATATAGATTATAAATTTAATAAAAATAAAAAAGCTATAAAGTAATAAAATTGTAAATATTTATGTTTAGTTAAGTTACCAACTTATTCGTGATTTCAGTGGATATTGTGCTGGAAATAATAAATCAATGTCATTTTATTTTCAAAATCAATTTTTCTTTCTATAAGAATTTTAATAAAGTTTTTTAGAGTAAATTCATTTATGAATTATAAGATAAATACATTTACTTCTATTTTTGAAGAAAATGATTTAGAAAAGAAATATCTTAATGATAAGTGGATAAAAGTAAGTTCTTTTTATTTTAAGGTAATTATCTTTTTTGCGTTAGCATCATCATTATATTTAATAAGTCTATTTTTGCGAGGGACTATTGAATTAAGGAATATAGTTAATCCAATAATATTTATCACCTTTCCTTTATTTTTACTTTTAAAAAGTGGCGAATTCAAAAAGAAATATTTAGAAAAGTTTTTACTTTTTTTACCAGTTGTAAATATGCCACTCTTTTTTTACTTAGACTATGAAAGATTATCAAATCTTCCTCATATTGCATTTATTCCATTATTCAACTCAATTATATGGGTTAGTATTTTTCCTTTTAATTTTTTAGCCAGTGTGCTTGCATCCACAGCACCATTTTTGGCATCACTTTCTTTACTTTCTAATTACGATACATTAAATACACCATTATACATTGTTTTATACTTTTTCCCTCATACTTTATTGATTCTCAACAAATGGAAATCAGAAAGAGAAAGCCGATTAAAATTCTCAAAATCAATAATAATTGAGGAGAATAGGAAAATGATGCATGAAACTCTAAAACGTTATTTTGGAGAAAATTTGAGTGAAAAAATCATATCACAAAAAGGTTATTTAGAAGGAGAAAATAGATGGGTTACAATTATGTTTGCTGACATTAGAGCATATTCAACCATTACGGAGAGCATGTCACCTGAAGTTGCGCTAGATTTTTTAAACGAATATTTCACAAAAATGCATGAAATTATCAAAGAATTTGATGGACATACATTAAATTATATAGGAGATGCTGTAATGGTAGTCTTCGGTGCACCAGAAAAACTTGAAAATCACGAAAACCAAGCTGTTAAATGCTCTTTGAGAATGAAAGAAGAATTAAATAAATTAAATAGTGTTTGGGATGAAAAAGAAACATCAAGGTTTTGGAAAAACCATGGTATTGAATCAATAAAAATGAGAATTGGGCTACACACTGGAAATGTAATAGCGGGTAATATTGGAAGTGAAGAAATGCTTCAATATACTACTATTGGAGATACTGTTAATATTGCAGCCAGACTGGAACAAGCTAATAAAGAATTTAATACAGATATTTCTTTTAGTAGTGATATATATATATCATTGACTAAAGAATTATACAATCAATCCAAACTTAGTGGTGAAATTGTTTTAAAAGGTAGAACATCTCCAACAAAAGTATATTCAATTTAGATAAATAATTTTCTTTACATATTCATTAAAAAAACTAATTAAAAAAATGAAGTTAAAATTTTTAGCAAAACTTTCTCATTTGATAACAATGTTGTTTGGAGTAGCATTAGGAATTACAATTTCCATTTTATATCAACATAATATTGCAATATTTGTTACTGATCTATGGCCCGTTATTATTGGTATTATTTTTTTAAGTTCTTTATTAAGGATATATACTCTTGTTTTATGGAACTGTAATGACTACGAAACAAAGTTTTTTAACGAAAACTTACCAAAATAGAATTCTACAAATTTTCTAAAATAAAATATCTTTTTATATTCTTATTTAATAGATCCTCTTTCACAATGCTCTTCCGATTTCGAATTATTCATTTAAAATTTAAACAGATTCGCTTTTCCCCCATTATTATTGGAATGATATTTTATATTTATGGTATCATTGTTCATTTTAGGGATTCAAAGGGGGGGGGGTATCAAACAAACCGCTATGCCTTTTTTGGTTGGTGAGTTTATTTTAATTATTATTTTTTATTATTTTTGACGTTATCATCACATAACCTGATATTGATAAAACCCAAATTAAAAATGATATAATTAATAAAAATAAATTTCTTAATACTTCACCATCACTTTTAAACATCTCTAAAAAAAACCAAAACCCTACGTGGACTATAATTGTAATAAAAATTCCAAGTGCAATTTTTCTCAAGACCTAAACCTTTTTCATTACTTATGTAATTATTTATAGGAGTTTTTCTCAAATGGAAAAGGATTATTAGTCAAACTTAAGCTTTTATAACTATATTCAGATTCTATTGAAACAGGTATTTTATTTTTTAAATGTAAGAAATTTTCCCCAACAATTTTAAATCTCTCATTCACAGATCCTTCAACCATACCAATCCTATCTTCAAGTCTAATTAAACGGTTACGGTATGTATCAGAGAAAGATTTTCCAGTTCTTTTTTTACTTCCTATTCCTATATTTAGTATGAATATCATTACCAGCAACCCTCCAGTAATAAAACCACGAAAAAACAACTTCATTTAAAAACTCCTATTTTTATAAAAGAAATTAAATCTTTAGAATTGTATAATAAAAAAATATTTTTTTTGTGCCTTAGTATTGTTAAAATTAAGAATGAAAATAACAATATTACTCACATTAGTTGGAAGCGCAATTGGATTTGCATATTCCTCAGTCTTGGGCTGTGATACCGCTTGCTCTGTAACATATTCATCTTTAGATACTACTTTTTATGGAGCATTTGTAGGTTTAATTCTTGCTTTCCCAATTAATAAAAAAATAAAAAATAAATAAATTTAATATCAACCTTTTAGGTTTTTAATTTATTTAGTTTTTAGCATTTAAACTCATAGTTGTGAGGTTTGTTAAACTTGTTATAATTCCTATGAGACCAAAAGATCAAAGCAATGGCTCTTTATAATTTATCTCATTTTTTTATTAGCTCACGATCCATACCATCTAATGTTAAGTCTAAGAAAACTTGCATTAAACGTTTTCTTAGTAATCAGAATACTAATGTTCTTTCTAAACCAAATAAAACTATTACATCCTGAAAGGTTTATTCTAAAACACAGTCACTTGCATGATGAGAATTCAAGTGACTTATTTTGGATAAAATAATTAGTCATTCTGAATTAGATTTTCTAAATTAATCGATATGAGGTCTCATTTTCACTATAAAGAAAAAGACCTTTTATATTAAATAATATAATTAAAATAAAATTTATAATTGGTCTTTGACTATTAATTAATATTATAGTTACATTCTGATATAAATATAAAAGTGGAGTAATTATGTTTTTGAGTTCGTTATTATTAGCAAATGATTATGTTGGAATGACCTTCTTTCTAGCTACAGCCATGATGTTAGCATCTACTGTCTTCTTCTTTATCGAAAGGAGCGATGTAAAAGGTAAATGGAAAACATCAATGACAGTAGCTGGATTGGTGACTGGAATCGCATTCTGGCATTATTTGTATATGAGAGAAGCGCACATGGCTGGTGATGTAACAACCGTGTTTAGATATATTGATTGGCTTATAACCGTTCCTCTTCAAATTGTTGAGTTCTATTTAATCCTAGCTGCTGTAACAGTTGTGCCAGCACTTTTATTCTGGAAATTATTAGGTGCATCCCTAGTAATGTTAGTATTCGGATTTTTAGGCGAGGCAGGTCTTATGGATGCAACTATAGCATTTATTATTGGAGTAGCTGCTTGGGGATATATAATATTTGAAGTCTTTAGTGGTGAAGCTGCAAAACTAAGTGAGTCTAGTGGTAACAAAGGTGGGCAATTCGCTTTTAACACTCTGAGATACATTCTAACAATCGGTTGGGCTATCTATCCAATTGGGTATTTCTTTGGATATTTATCCAGTGGGGGAGCAGATGCAGGAACAGTAAATGTTATATATAACATTGCCGACTTAGTAAATAAAACAGCTTTTGGATTAGCTATTTGGGTGGGAGCAACGATGGATACTGACGAGTCTTAAATAAAATTCAAAATTAGTTTAAAAAACCCCGATTATTTCGGGGTTTTTTTTTGATAAGAATAAATTTTTATTCATTGCCACTAGAAATTTCTAATCTGGTCAGTTTATCTTCAGAAAAACAGTAATGAATTTTATTAGGATTGCAACATACTTCACAATCCCAAATGTCTATGTTTTCACCCTGAAAGTAATCAAGAATAATTGAGAATTCTTCAAAACAAAAATAACAAATGATTTCTATTTCCAATTAACTTTAAACTATTATTAAAGGTTTATTTGGCTCAAACGTAGCCCAAAGATAAAAATAGAATAAGACTGCAAGTGTAAAAATAATCATTAATAAAATTGTAAATTTTAACAACCTGTCCATTATTATAATTTAAATAGTAAGAGTAGTATAAAATCAATGATTCCTTATTTAAAATCAAACTTATTAAAATAGTTGAGTGAATTAGTTAATTTTCTATATTTAAGTGCAGAAGATAAATTATTTATTCTTATGTTCTCTTTACTCACAGCTTATGGATTTATCTATTTAATTAATCAGTCCATTAAAAATACAAAGATCCACAATAAGATTAAAAATATTAAAACATCCAATATTAACAACCTGAAGCTCAATACCCTCTCCGAAATTAAAGGAAAAATTATCGCACCGATTAAAACGTTAATAAGTTTGATAAATTCAAAAAAATGTGTTTATTATAAAACAGCTGTTAAAAAAAAAGGAAATAAAAATCATTGGTTTACCATTAATGATAAAGAAATGGCTGCACCATTTTTAATTAATGATGAAACTGGTGATATAGCTGTAGACCCTAAAAATGCAAATTTTTCCAACCTAAAGTATCAGTATGAAAAAGTCATCGGAGAATGAGTACCAGAAAAAAATAAAAAAGAAATACCTGAGCAAATATCAAGATTTTGTAATTTGAATGGAATATCAACAAAAGGGTTTTTAGGAAATAATAAAATTATTTGCTTTAGTGAAACTTGTCTAATGCCAGATAAAGAGGTATATGTTCTTGATCGGGTCAATAAAGTTTCAAATCTATCTAATAATTCTTCAAATTTATTGAAGATTACAAGAGATCCAATAGATAAAATGTTGGTGATTTCTAATTTTTCTGGAAAAAAGTTAATTAAAAAATATTCAGTTCATTATTTAACAATTCCTACCTCTGTTTTACTTTTATCAATTACCCTATTTGCTATAATAATAGTTTCTAAATTAAAATTTTACCTAATCATTATACCCTCAATTATAGTTTTTTATTTAATTAATTTATATAAAAAGAAAATTATTAAATCAGAACGTAGATAAAACTTATATAATAGGATAATTACTCTAAAATAACATTAGAGTATTCCAAAACAGTATCTGTATTATCCATACTCCTAATAATAAAAATGAAAGTAATATGGAATGTATTTGGGGATTTCGATTTTTGAAATTTGTCATTGGATAAATAGGGAATAATAAAAAACAGAATAAGGAAATTTTATAAATAGGTAGCCAATTTAAAATTAATGTCAAATTGCATCTTATAAAATTAAAAATTTCAAACATCATGTCTACTTTGACTCTTTTTTTATTTTTAGCTTTATTTTCCTGTATCGATTAAATCCCTCATAAAGCATCCATGTGATAAGTATAATAAAAATGATTTCTATAGTAAATAGTAATAGGTTGTTTTTTATGAATGAATTCGCATTTATAATTAAAGATATGAATGTAGTAATAGTAATAAAAACAAAAGGTATTATAAGTGGAGTTATTGGGTTCTTTTTTTCCCAAAAATAAATTGACATCATCATTAGAATCAATGCGGCTAACATTTGATTTGATGCACCAAAAATAGGCCATAATGCCCACCCCGCTTTTATTTTCGATCCTGTAATGGGGTCTGTAACATTCCAAAGAGTTAAGAGAAGAGCTGGTATAATAGCCATTAGAGTAGAAAAGTATCGATTTTTTAATACCTTATTATTTAAACTTACACCAACTTCGGTTAAAATAAAGCGTTGAACTCTTGTAGCTGTATCTAAAGTTGTTGAAGCAAATGAAATAACTAATACAGCTGTAATTGTTTTTGCAAGTTCAGCAGAAACACCTAATGATTCTATCAAGGCTCCGCCTCCTAAAACAAAAGCTGTGGCTTTATTTGTAGCGGTGTGGCCCCATGTGTCATAATAAATATTCCAACTAAGATTCTCAACATGTCCAATAGATGGTAAATTACACTTTCCCACTAGAGAGATACCTGCTACAGCTGCAATTATAGATGCTAATGCTAATGTCGCTTCTCCAAGCATGGATCCATAACCAATAATCTTGGTATGTTTAATATTAGAAATTTGTTTTGATGTCGTTCCTGAAGCAATTAGACCGTGAAAACCACTTATTGCACCACATGCAATCGTGACAAATAATAGTGGGAATAAACTTTTTCCCCCTTCCTCTACAGATCTAACCATAGGAGCTTCTATGTTTGGCTGTGCAACCACAATTCCTGCATAAATTAAAAATAATCCAACAATTAATTGATGACTATTTAAATAATCTCTTGGTTGAAGTAGTACCCAAACAGGTAAAAGACTTGCAATTGCAGAATAAAAAAATAATAAAAAAATCCAAATTGTTATTTGTGAGGATTTTTCTATTTTATAACCATCAAATGAAATAGGCGTATAAGTACCAACATATACAAAAATATAAAGTATAACTAAACCAATGATAGAGAGTTTCAAAGCATTTAGTTTTTTCTTGTGAATTAATATGCCTGCCAAAACTGATACAAATATCTCTATGTTTATAGGTAAAACTGCTGTTGGCATGTTTACGAATAATCCTGCTATTGCCATAGAAAAAACAGCCATCACCAACCAGCTCAAGATCATTACAAACAATAAAAATATAATTTTTACTCTTTTATTTATAATGCTTCCTGTAATATCAGCAATCGTCTTCCCCTCCTCTTTTACAGAGATAACAAGAGCACCAAAATCATGTACTGCTCCAAAAAAAATTGCTCCAAATACAACCCATAAGAAAGCTGGAAGCCAGCCCCAGTAAACAGCAATACAAGGACCAATTATTGGTGCAGCTCCCGCAACTGAAGTAAAATGATGACCAAGGAGAATATTTTTAGGAGTTGGAACATAGTCAATTCCATCTTCAAATTCCTTTGCTGGAACAGAACCGGAAAATTTATTAATAGAAAAGACTTTATTAGCTAAATATGATGCATAATAGCGATATCCAACCCCAAATAGTACTAAACCACTAATTGCTAAAAATAATGAATTCATTTAGTTAACAAACTCTTCTTTTTATTATATATTTAATAAAATTTAAATATATAATATGAATCTTAATTGATAAATTATTTTTCATGTGTAAATATATTATCCAACTTTAGATTATTAAAGCAAAATCAACTCTACAGGAGACTTATCATGAGACAATATTTTATTTATTTTTTAATGGCTCTTTTTTTAAGCACAAGTGTCTATTTTAATTTTAAAACTGTAACTCTCTTAAAAAACAAATCTTACAATGAAGAAATCGTATTAGAAAGTGAATTTGGAAAAACAATAATTAAGGGTGGAAAGATTATACTGTTAAATAAAGAAAATCTTATAATTACTACCCTTGGTAGTAGTAATAAAAATAGTGGAGAATTAGTGATCCATAATAATTTAGGATACGAGATTATTAATCTTGGAGCACATTACGGGGATGGTATGAGTGGAAATGGATTGTTTAATATTAATAATCAAAACGGTGAATATGGTTGGTCTGTAATTGGTCGAGTTCGAGAAGAGCACTATCAATGATAAATATTAAGTATGAAAAAATTTTAAGTATTGTCTATGGGGATAATTTCAAAGAATATATTAGTATAAATCCCGAAAAGCACATCCCTCTTATCCTACAACATATGAAAAGAGAAGCCCTGAATAAAGGATATAAATTCATTGAGTGATATAAACTTAATCTGTTAAAGTATTTCTAATTGAAGAGTTCGACTAATTAAATTTATATTATGTTAAAAGATATTCTTAGAGACTTACAACGTCAAATAAATAAAATGAAAGTTAAAGGAATCAAAACTCTAGATGAAGCAACTTTAAATGATCTCAGAAATTATATAACGCTTTTCAAACAACTTGATGTAGCTAGGTATTATGAGAAAAAAATATTTAAAATAAAATCGAATTATGAAGGATTCCTTCTAGCAGAAAAGACTATGAATGAATGGTATGATAAACAGATACAAGAATTAGAATCTGAATATGATAGAAAAATAGGAGAAAAGCTTTTTTTAATTAGTTCTGAAAAAAATGAAATAACTCAAGACTTACCCATCCCAATTGAAAATAAAAATTTAATACCTATAGAAAATGTTTTTAAAATAAAAGCTAGAGATATTGTTATAGTAAGCCTTAGGGATTCAGAAAGAAAAGTATGGGAATTATACACTGAAGGACAAACTGTGCAAAAGATTGCAAATAAACTAAATAAACATAAACAAAGTATCTCTGCTACAATTATAAATATAAAAAATAAAATTTCACGCAAAGAGAATATGCTAAAGAATAGCAAAAAATAAAGAAAGTTTTATAATTTGAAAGCGTCATATAATTTAATACTTATAATAATTAGTTTAATATCTTGTAGCTCATTCAAAAAAATAAAATATCCTATCCTCGAAAAATTAAATCCTAATCATTCTATTAATTTAAATGACTCCACAGGTTTGGTGGAAAAATACCAAACTTCAATACCAGTACAGGGTAGTATAATTATGGGTTATATAATAGATGGATATATACCGTCTGAAAACCAATTAAAAAATATTTCACATCTTGCTATTTCATTTCTTCGCCCCATAAACTCTAATGGAGATATAGGTTTGACCTCTGGTTGGGAGAACATTAATAGCATCGTCTCTCTCGCTCAGAAACACAATGTTAAAACTCTTATATCATTTGGTGGAGGAGAGTTTACAATTACTTCAGAATTAATGGGAGTTAATGAGCATCGAAAAAACCTTATAAATAACATTCTTAATTTTATAGAAAAATATAATTTAGATGGTTTTGATTGTGATTGGGAACCATCTTGGAATAACAACAAAAATGAAATGGAAATTGTAAATAATACAATTAATAATTACTATTATATTTTTATCAAAGAATTTAGAAAAGCTCTAGATGTAAAGTTTGGTGAGGGTTCTAAAAGTTTTTCCGCTGCTGTTTTAAACAAAAACTTGATCTGGTATTCTCAAGACAAACAAGTTGCACACTTCCCACAAAATGGTTGGTGGAATTATTTAGATTGGATTTCTTTAATGAATTATGATAATGAACTAGGGTCTCTTCACGCAACTTTTGATTCCGTGTTTGGATCAAGTGGTTCTGTTTCTCATTGGACTAATTTTGGTATCCCAAAAAATAAAATTGTAACTGGTATTCCATTTTATGCTAGAGCTGGTTGGGGTAATGAATGGTTGTTTTACAAAGATATTGTAGCTTTCTACCCATCAATTAATGATACTGTTGATTTCATTTCATACGGGAAAAATAATTTAGAAATGAAGAATTATGGTTTTAATGGAATTTCAACTGTTACTCAAAAAGCTAGAGAAATTAAAAAATTAAATCTTGCAGGGGTAATGATGTGGCAACTTGATGGTGATTTACCTATTAAGAACAAAAAATCTCTACTAAGAGCTATTAGCAATGAATTAAGGCAATAAAGTAAAGTTGAATTGTACTATTTATAATGAAACAAAACTTAAATGAGCTATCATTGATTCAAAATCGACTTCCTCTATTTGAACTTTACACTTATCTCCTACCTTAAAAAAGTTCGATTTTTCTTTTCCTTTAATGCCCATATTATTACTTAAAGCTTTGTATTGATCTCTTGGAAACTTATCAATACTTATTACCCCCTGTATTTCAATTGAATTACCTATCCCAATTATTACTTTCCCTTTTTGAAATTCTAAAAAAAATCCATCTAAAATAGTTTGAGAGTTATCAGAAAGCCATCTTAAACCTTTAATCCTTAAATACTCATTTTGTGCCTTTTTAGAATTATTTTCTGCTTTATTTGCTAATTCTACTGCTTTATCCTCCATTGGAGTAACTAGCCTTTCTTTACCTCGAATGCAATCTTTAATAAATCGATGAACTAATAAATCTGGGTATCTCCTAATCGGACTTGTAAAATGGGTGTATTTTTGAAAACCCAACCCAAAATGACCATGGCTAAATGTATTATAACTTGCTTTTTTTAATTTTTTTAAAATAAGAAGAGAAAATACTTTTCTTTTTATATTAGAATTGAAACTTTTAATTAATTTATGAATTCCAGTATCTAATTGATATTCATATCTATTAGAGAATAAACCAGAATCAGAGATTAAGTTTCTTATAATTCGTTCGCCATACTGAGATGGTTTATTGTGATTCCTAAATATTTTAACTTTATCACCAAATATATTTGCAATACTCTTATTTGTCAAAAGCATACACTCTTCAATAATCCTATGAGATTGAAACCTTTCTTCATCTTTTACATTTGTAATTCTTCCTTTATTATCGATATCATATTTAATTTTAGTTGGAGCTATCTCAAAACCTCCATTTTCTAACCTTTTTTTCATTAATACTTTCGATATTTTATCTAATGATATCAGTTGATTTGTGATTTTTGTATTTTCTTTTTTTCTTAGTATTTCATCTACTTCTTGGTAAGAAAACTTTTTATCTACTTTTATACATGTTTCATTTATTTTTGCGTTTAGAACATTTCCCTCAAAGTCAATATCAAATATCACACTAACCGCTAACCTTAATTTATTCTGTTTTAAAGAACAAAATTTTTCAGATAAAATTTTTGGAAGCATATGTATTACACTTTCTTGAAAATAATAAGAGTTTCCTTGATACATTGCAATTTTATCTACTTTTGACCCTTCTTCTACAAATTCAGAAACATCTGCAATATGTATGTATAAACGATAACCATTTGCTATCTCTTCAATGGATATAGCATCATCAAAATCTTTTGCAGATGAAGGGTCTATTGTAAATGTTAAAATATTTTCAAGGTTAATACGATGTTTTATTTCTCTGCTAATAATCTTTTTAAAAAAAGAATGACCTTTTATATTATCTTCATCTTTTATTATTCCATATTTATTAATAATAAATAAATAATCACTATCTTTTTTAAAACCTTTAGATATAATTCTAACTAATTTTGCATAAGCAACGGATCTTCCTTTACCCCAATCAGTAATTAATATTTCTACAACATCCTGTCCTGATAAATAATCTATATTACCTTTAAGTATTATTTTTTTTGATTGATAAGATTCTATTTTAACAAAACATTTATTATTATTTTTGATAATAAGACCTATAAATTTATTCTTAAATCGTTTTATTATGTTTAGAACTCTTCCTTTGAGTTTTACAGATTCTTGGTCTCTTATTATGTTGAATTCTACTATATCTCTATCAAAAGCTCCATTAATGTATTTTTCTTTTACATATACATTTTTATCATAGAAACTTTCATTTTTTATAACGGCAAAATTATCAGGTCCTATTTCTATAGTGCCCCGATATAATGAATTATCTATTTTTTTCACTTTTGATTTTTTGATTTAAATCTTCTAGGCCCGGACAACTTATTTTTGGCATGTTTTGTTTTTCTGTTGGTAACTCTTTTTCTCCATATTTCAAAACTTTTTCTTCTCAAATTTTTTCTCATGATATTTATAACTTCTTTTTCAGGAACCCCAAATTGTGCAAATATAGCATCAAAAGTTGTTCTATCTTCCCAAGCCATTTCAATTATTCTATCTATATTATTATTTTTATCCGGTTTCATTTTATATTCAACTTTACTTAGATAAATAATTTATTTTTTTTTTAAAATTTTATTGAAAAATAATTCAACTTTTTTAGGTAATGTAATTTTCTTTTCTTTTACTAAGTAAGTAATTAAGATTAAAATCAGAATCTTCATAAAAAAATTTAACTATTTTATTATAGTAATAAAGAATAAGGAATAATGGTTTTTGATTTTTTTATTCATTAATTTGAACTAATTAATAAAACTAAACTTCTAATTAAATTATTATGAAAACCTTTTTATAATTGCAGTCTTTTGGAGTCAATCTATTAAATGCATAAAAACTCTATTATAATTTTAATCGCAGTAATGTTCTTATTTGCTAGCGATACATCTAAAACAATATCAACCCATAAAAATGGCAATGTAAGCCATATTACATATTT
>MDTB01054314.1_pt1 | contig 12843 bp, 13 predicted proteins | sample 811161 | NCBI WGS metagenome assembly MDTB01 (sample SAMN05326650, study PRJNA326480) | marine metagenome | isolation source: seawater | place: Mediterranean Sea | collected 2009 | reverse complement strand
TTCAGTGTTTTATTCGACACCATGTGGATCTAGTGATTTTTGCGGGCGGTGATGGCACTGCCCGAGACGTTCTGCGCGCGGCAACCGCGGCAACGTCATTTCTAGGACTGCCGGCCGGGGTGAAAATGCACAGTGGGGTGTTTGCTATCTCCCCTGCGGCGGCGGCGCGAGTGGTTGCCGATCTAGCCCGCGGTCGAGTACTCAGTCGTGTGTTGCGCGAGGTGCGCGATTATGTCGAGCCAGAAGCTGCTTCGGAGCGGCCCTCTAACTCGGTCATTCGAACTCGGGCGTATGGTGAACTGTGGGTACCGGAGGCCGATGAGCTGCTACAGCAAACTAAAATTGGCGGTAGAGAAAGTGAGGCTATGGCCGCAGCAGAAATTGCCAGTTATGTTGCCGAGCAGTGGGCAGATAATTTCGGCAAGGCGCTTATTGTTGGGCCGGGCAGCACGTGTATGCAGATTAAGCAAGCGCTGGCAATGCCGGCAACATTGTTGGGTTTCGATGTGCGGTTACCCTCGGGCGAGCATTTGACCGATGCCACCGCGGAACAATTACTCACCGCCGTGCGTGCTCAGTCGGCGCATGTGGTGTTGAGTTTTACTCGGCAACAGGCTTTTTTGTTGGGGCGTGGGAATCAGCAGTTAACGCCAGCGGTTTTGTCGCAGTTGCGTTGGCCGGAAGACTTCTCTGTGGTTAGCTCCAGAAGCAAGCTATTGGCATTGCAGCAGCGGCCCTTGCTGGTGGATTCGGACGACGCCGCTTTAGACGCTCAATGCTGCGGCTTGGTAGAGGTGCTTACCGGATACGACGAGCGATCGCTGTATCGAGTCGCGAGCCCAAGTTGACTGCAGTGGTTATTGACGGTAGCCGACTAAGAATGTTTCGAGTCGCGTTATTGCTTCTCTCAGTTGCTCGACGTGGGGCAAGAATACCACCCGAAAGTGATCCGTATGCGGCCAGTTAAAGCCGCTGCCCTGAACCACTAACACCTTTTGCTATACGAGCAGGTCGAGTACAAACTGCTCGTCGTCTTGGATATTAAATTGCTCGATATTAATTTTCGGAAACAAATAAAGAGCGCCCTTGGGTTTTACACAGCTAATGCCGTCGATTTCGTTCAACATACTCCACGCCAAGTTACGTTGCTCGTGGAGTCTGCCGCCAGGTGCAGTGAGATCGAAAATACTTTGGTGGCCGCCGAGTGCAGTTTGGATGGCGTGTTGCGTTGGAACGTTCGCACACAGCCGTGTGGAGGCGAGAATATTTAAGCCCTCGATGTAATCTTGTGCGCGCTCGCGGGCGCCGCTAACAACCATCCAACCAGAGCGAAAACCGGCGGCACGGTAGGACTTAGACAGGCCGCTGAAGGTCAGCATCAATAAGTCGTCAGCCAATGACGCCAGCGCAACGTACTGTTCGTCATCAAACAAAATTTTGTCGTAAATCTCATCCGCGAACATCACCAGATCAAACTCGCGCCCGATGGCAACCAATTGCTCGAGCATATGTTGTGAATAAACCGCGCCTGTGGGATTGTTTGGATTAATAACCACCATGGCTTTGGTTCGCGAGTTGACTTTGCTGCGGAGGTCGGCGAGATCCGGCTGCCAGTCATTTTCCTCATCGCACAAGTAATGCACGGCTTTACCACCACAAAGATTCACTGCCGCAGACCACAATGGAAAGTCAGGGCTTGGAATCAGTACCTCGTCGTCGTCGTTGATCAGTGCCTGCATTGACATGGCGACCAGTTCCGAGACACCGTTGCCGATGTATATGTCGTCGACGTCGACGTCGGTAATGTGTATTTGCTGGCAGTACTGCATGACTGCTTTGCGTGCGGAATACAAGCCTTTAGAGTCGCAATAGCCCTGGGACTGGGGTACGTTGCGGATAACGTCGCGAAGTATTTCCTCTGGTGCGTTGAAACCCCAAGGTGCCGGATTACCGATGTTGAGCTTCAACACGTTATGTCCGTCGGCCTCTAACTGATCCGCTGTCTTTAGCACAGGTCCGCGAATGTCGTAGCAAACATTGTCGAGTTTGCTTGATTTGCGGATGAGTTGGCGCTCGCGATCTGGGCCAGTTTGGAAATGCGGGCTGCTCATAGGGTGTCCTGCTCAGTGGTGAAATTAATGGCGCGTTGCAGCAACTGCGCCGTGGAAGAATTTGCTAGGCTAGGCAGTTTATAAGGTGGCGCGTGCGCATGGCACCCTTAAAGTCATAGTTTTGGAGAAAATAGTGACAGAACAAATGGATAAAGTGGTTAAAACAGAAGCCGAGTGGCAAAGCCAACTCTCTGCAGAGGAGTACGCGGTCGCACGCCAAGCAGGCACGGAGCGGCCCTTCACCGGCATGTACTGGAACGAAACACGCCCTGGAACTTATTTGTGCAGATGCTGCGGCAGTAAATTGTTTGACGCTGAAACAAAGTTCGATGCGGGCTGTGGCTGGCCGAGCTTCTACGCACCTTTGGCATCTGAAGCACTTACGACTCGTGAGGATTTGAGTCTGGGTATGCGCCGCATAGAAGTGTTGTGCGCCCGCTGTGATGCGCATCTTGGCCATGTCTTTCCAGACGGGCCACAGCCTACAGGTCTACGTTATTGTATGAATTCGGTATCGCTGACGCTGATTCCGGAGGAATAATGGTAGCTGCTGCTCGAAGCGTCGGTGGAGGCGGGGAGGGCCTGCTAACAATGCTAGCGATGTAGAGCACCAATAGAACGGAAAGAGGAGGGGGAGAATGAGTCCAGCAGAAATAGCCGCACAGTATCCGCAGCGAACGGCGTATATTGTTGCCGAAACCGGTCAGGTAGTGACCTACGCTGAATTAGAAGCAGAGGCGAACCGCGGCGCTCAATTGTTTCGATCACTTGGCCTGCAGCGGGGCGACCATATAGCGCTGTTGTTAGAAAACCACCCAGACTTTTTCAAAATATGTTGGGCGGCACAGCGTGCTGGTTTGTATTACACCGCTATAAGCTGGCGTTTGCAGCAGGCGGAGGTGGAATACATTGTCAACAATTGCGAAGCGCGAGTGTTCATAACCTCGGGTGCAAGACGCGCGGTGGTTGAGCCGCTGCAAGACCGTATGCCCAACGTCGAAGCGAGCTACACCGTTGAAGGCGATGTTGCGGGGTATCAATCGTGGCAACAGGCATTGGCGGCAATGCCCGCTGAACCGATAGCGGATCAATGTGAGGGCGCAGCGATGCTGTATTCCTCCGGCACAACCGGTTACCCCAAGGGAGTTAAGCGGCCGCTTCCAGAACACGCGTATGGTGAGGGCGAGGAAATCAACCTTATGCAGGTGCTCTACGGTTGCACCGAAGAATCGATTTATCTCTCGCCGGCGCCTCTCTACCACGCAGCGCCGTTGGCGTTCACCATGGGTTGTCTGCGCAATGGTGTAGCCGTTGTCATGATGCAGCATTTTGAAGCGGAGTATGCGCTCGAATGCATTGAGAAGTATGAAATAACCCATAGCCAATGGGTGCCCACCATGTTTGTGAGAATGCTCAAACTGCCCGAAGAGGTACGCCTAAAGTATGATGTTGGTTCGATGCAAGCGGCGATTCATGCAGCAGCACCTTGCCCAATCCCGATAAAGGAAAAGATGATTGAATGGTGGGGGCCTGTAATTTTTGAATACTACGCGGGAACCGAAGGTAACGGCTTCGTGCAGCTTAATTCCCAGGAGTGGCTCGCGCACAAGGGATCGGTTGGTAAGCCGCTAAATTGTGAACTGCACATTTGCAATGACGCTGGGGAAGAGGTGCCGACTGGAGAATCGGGCACGATCTATTTTTCCGGCGGCGGCACTTTCGAATACTACAAAGATGATGAAAAAACCGCCGGCTCGTTGCATGCGAATGGTTGGTCGACTCTCGGCGACGTCGGTTACTTGGACGAAGACGGTTATCTTTATCTGACGGATCGTAAACACTTCATGATTATTTCTGGAGGGGTCAATATTTATCCTCAAGAAGCCGAGAATGTGCTCATCAACCATGACAAGGTGTTGGACGTCGCGGTATTCGGTGTACCGAACCCTGACTTCGGCGAAGAGGTGAAAGGGGTTGTGCAGTTGCGTGATGCGGAAGACGCGAGTCCGCTGCTGGAGGTGGAGCTTATCGATTACTGTCGCGAACACTTATCGGCAATTAAGTGTCCACGCAGCATAGATTTTCGTGACGAGTTGCCCAGGCACCCCACTGGCAAGTTGTACAAGCGACTATTGAAAGATGAATACTGGAATAACGCCAGCTAACAAATGGCGAAGCGACATTTAGCGACTGCGAAGCAGGTTAGCTGGTGAATATTGGTCGCTCAACGGTTTCTTGCGCAGATTCCAATCCGGCTTGGCGTTATAGGTAGCAAAGACTTCTCGTGCCAGTTTGTCGATGGCGACGTCATACGGCTGCAATGGTCCCTGTAGTGCTGCGGCTTGCGTTGTGAGTTGCCGTTTAGTCGGCAGGGTCCGCTGCGCCTCTGGCAGTTGGGCTTGGGGAATTAAGATCACCCGATTGCCGGTGTCGCGGCGTCGGTAATTCAGAAATTTGCCAAATACTTCGCGATAACTGTTGGATTCGTGATGATACAAGTTGCTGCTGGAGAAGGTATTTGCTACCAGTGTTCCTTGTCGGGTTAGCAGCGCGCGCATTTCACTCAAGAACTCGACCGTCATTAAGTGCTCGGGTATGTAGTCACCATTAAATGCGTCGAGGATGATCAGGTCGTATTGTTCGCCTCTGATTCGTGCGCGTTTGCCAAATACCCGGGCATCCTCGGTAAAGATCCGATTCTGCGAATTGGTTTGATAGCCGAAGTACTCGGTCGCGACTCGTATCACTGCCGGATCTATTTCCACCGTGTCGATTATGGCGTTGGGTAGTAGTTCGCCCAACGCCATGGGCAGGGTGCCGCCACCCAGACCAACAATAAGTATTCGCTCGGGTGTGGGATTAAACAGCAATGCGGTTAATGTCATTTTGGCATAGGTGAACACCAAGCGTTTGGGTTGAGCGAGATCTAGGCAACTCTGGTTACTGTCCGAGCGTATCAGAGTAAATTTTAGGCAGCGCAGATCGTTGTGCTGATGCACCAAGATGCGGGTATACAGCGAGCGTTCTTCATGCAACACGCCAGTATTGTCGGGTGCCGCGAACGCCATTGGACAACAGAGCAACATTGCCAGTAAATAGAGTCGCAAAATCTTCCAGTCCTTTATCATGTTTGGGTATGCGGAATCAGCTGCCAACGCGCTGATTCAGTAATTTATCTGTTGCAAAGGCAAGGCCGCCCAACAGTGCCAAGCAGGAGATCAACAGGATGATGATGGTGTTTACCTCAAACCACAGAACGAAGTAAAAAGACGTCATTAGGGTGCCAAGCGCACTGCCTAAGGTGGATACAAAGTATAACGCGCCGGCAACGCGCCCCGACTCAGCGACATTTTCTACCAGCAACCGCACTGAATAGGGCGATATCATTCCCAGGATCACCGTTGGCAGGCCAAACAAAACGATAGACGCCAATAGCGATCCGTAGCGAGGATCCTCAACCTGCAAGAAAATAAATTCCATCAGCGATTCTGCATAGGCCGTCAACGGCAGTAGTAATGCAGCTGCGATCGCAAAGATTGCAGCGAATCGGCTGGAAGACGGATTATGAACGGACAGTCGTCCGCCCAACAAATAACCGAATGACAGTGACAGCATAAAGATGGTGATAATGCTGCCCCAAACGTAAATACCACTGCCAAAATAGGGCGCGAGGATGCGCCCGCCTAGCAGCTCTAGCGACATGATTATGAAGCCGCCGCTGAAGGCGAGCAGGTAGATGATTGGAACCAACGTCTTAACTCATGTCCTCAGTGGCGGCACCACTGTCTTTCCAGCCGCGATAGCCGTCGCCAATATGACAGACATTTTCCAGTCCCATATCTTGCACGGCCTTCGTGGACAGCGCTGAACGCCAGCCACTTTGACAATAGAAGACGAGTTTTTTGCCGGATGCAAAAATGTCTTTGTGATAGGGCGAAGATGGATCTATCCAAAACTCCAGCATGCCGCGAGGAGCGTGAAAAGCGTTAGGGATTTTGCCTTCGCGTTGTAGTTCGCGCGGGTCGCGTAAATCAACAAATACCGCGTCCTCGCTCCCCAGCAACGCTTCCGCCTGCTCTATATCCAAGGTCTCTATTTCTGCTAGCGCGCGATCAATTAAATCTCGGTGGGTCACTTTTAGCATGGTTGGTTTCCTCGCTTACTTTCCTTGCCAATTGGGTGCACGTTTCTCTGCAAAGGCTTTGGGACCCTCGATAAAGTCCGCACTGTTCACCATAGCGTGAACGCTGTCGTATTTGGCCTCCATAGCGTCCTGCAATGAGGCACTGTCGAGGCTTTTGTAAACGACGTCTTTACTGGCGCGAATAGACAGAGGCGCGCAAGCGATGATCTGTTGCGCCCAATTCATTGCAACGTCCATCAATTCATCGTGAGGGACGACCTCATTTACGAAACCTAGTTGTACGCCCTCCTCAGCACTCACGTGGCGACCAGTCAAGATCATGCCGAGAGCCCGCTTAGGCCCAATCTGGCGGGGTAAGCGGTTTAGGCCTCCGGCTAACGCAGCAAGACCAACCTTTGGCTCCGGCAACGCGAATTTAGCTTGATCTGAGGCAATAATAAGATCGCAGGCTAGAGCAATTTCAAAACCGCCACCCATAGCTACGCCGTTGACCGCGGCAATGACCGGTTTGTGCATATCGAAGCGCGATGTCAGGCCGCCAAAACCTCTAGGCATGGGTACTCGCTCACCGCCCTCCGCCTGGTAGCGCAAGTCGTTGCCAGCGCTAAAGCCTCTGCCTGCGCCGGTGATGATCGCCACCCACAGATCATCATCTGCGGCAAACTCGTCAAACACGTCTCCGAGTTCTGCGTTGCCTGGTGGGTGCAGTGCATTCAAACGATCTGGTCGATTGATTGTTACCGTCATTATGTGATCGGCTTTCTCTACCTGACAAAATTCCCCCATCTTTCCTCTCCAAATCGGTGTAGTGATAGTGCGTGCAACCTTAACCGAACATGCCTAAGTGTGAACAGTCGTTGAAGCGTCCAAGGCTGGGAGCATTGACAAAACTAAGCTCCGTCAGACTGCAATTGTGGAAGTGATACTTACCCCATTGTCGGGGGTCACGATCCAGTAGCGTCGCTAAAGCAATAGCCATAGCTGCACCGTGGCTCACCACTAGCACAGTGTCTGCAGCATCATGACGGGCGGAAATTGTGCGTAAACTGTTTGCCATACGCTCGGCTACCTCGCCCAGGCTCTCGCCGTTTGGTGGACGCCATGTCAGGTCCGCGTTGCAGCGATCGATCAGTCGATGTTCGTCGTTTAGCTGGGTGAACTTCTTACCTTCCCAATCGCCAATGGACATTTCAGCCAAGCCGTTAACGACGGTAGAGGTGTGTGGTAGGTGCGCGCACGCGAGACTGCCGGTGTGACGGCATCGTTGCAGTGGGCTGGTATACACAGCCTTGATGTCAGCGTTCTTGCGCAAATCTCGTGAGGTCAAACCGGCCTGGATTCTACCTTTCAGGGTTAGCGCGCTGTCGGTAGAGCCGTGCCAGCGGCGTTGCCGGTTGGCTTTTATTTGACCATGACGTAGTAGCAGCAGTGTTGCGCTCACAATACAGCCTCGGAGTTTTCTGCAGCGCCGGCAAAACGCTCCGCGACCAAACAGCCGACCAAATCGCCCTCGACGTTAACAGCAGTTCGAAAAGTGTCGAGCGGTCGTTCGATTAGCAGCAATAGTCCGATTGCCTCCAGCGGAATCCCTGCCGCGATAAGGACCAATTGCATACCCGCCATCGACCCGGATGGCATGCCAGGTGCTCCCACAGAGGACAGCATGGCGACGATAAAAATGGCCACAATACCGACGGTGCCTAGTTCGACGCCGAACATGTAAGCGAGAAACACGGCAGCGATACCTTCGAATAGCGCTGTGCCGTCCATATTCGCGGTAGCGCCTAGAGGTAGCACGAAGGCACTGCGAGCGCGGCTGACCTGTAACTCGTGTTCTGCCGTAGACATCGACAACGGCAAGGTTGCGGCGCTAGAAGATGTGGCAAGCGCAGTAATCAGGGGTTGTACGATCAAGGGTAGCAAGCGCCAAGGCGGGATACCTGCGACCCACCAGGCAATGCTTGGTAACACGATGAGTCCATGCACTAGTGTAGCGCCAAGTACCACCATGGCGAACTGCACTAACGCAGCAACGGTGTCAAAATTTATTTGCGCAGAGAGCTGATAGGTTATCGCGAACAGTCCTACAGGCAGTGCTTTCAAAACCCAACCTGCTAGGCGATACAGGCTTTGGGTAATGTCAGCGAAAATTCGCGGCAGTGGTGAGTCGTCAGCAATGGTCAAGGCCATGGCAGTGCCGAACAGCAAGGCGACCACCAATATGCCCAGAATGTTCATTTCGCTAAGTGCAGCGAAGGGATTGCTGAGCATTCGTTGCAACAGGGTATCGGCCAGCGCGAACATAGAGCCATCGCCCGGATCAATGAGTCGCGCCGAAGAACTGGCAGCGCTAGCGTACGCGCCCGGATCCTCCACTAGCGGCACAAAGGCCGTCCATGGGTGAATGAAAAACACCACCACCAAGCCGATAACAATTGCGATGCCGGTGGTGCAAAGGTAGTAACTCAGAGTAACCGCACCGAGGCGCCCCATGGAGCGGGTATTGCGAAGTTCCATGACGCCGCTCAGTAAGGAAAAGAAAATCAGCGGGGCAATGAGCATCTTCAACGCCGCAAAAAACGCGGTACGCAAAAGATCGGTGGTTTGTTGGAGCCATTCCATGGGTGGCAAAAGCTGCGCGCACAACCAACCGAGCGCGGCTGCCGCTATCACTAACAGCGCGAATTTCGAGGAGCTCATCGAATTTTTAGGCCCAAGCTAAAACCGTTGAGTGTAATCGGCAGCGACCACGGGTTGCCAGTGGATGAACGAATTTTGTTATGGTGCCGCCTCGCAAAATCACCGAGGTTGTACAATGAATTGGCTCGCCCAGATCTCTTTTTGGCGCGTTGCTTGGTTGGTGCTGTCAATGGCGATCGTCAGTGGGTGCGCGGATGGCACCGATTACCGAGTCATGCAGGGCGAAACCATGGGCACTTACTACCGTATTCAATACGCCCACACATCCTCTTGCCAACCCAGTCAATTTAGTGTGGATAACCAATTGGTCGCTTTTAACCGCAGTTTATCCACATACATAGCGGATTCCGAACTGAGCCTAATTAACGCGGCACCGGCTGGTGATATCGCCACGACTTCTAAACGCTTGCAGCATGCGTTGTCGGCGGCGCAGAGGCTTTGGCAGGACAGCGGTGGCGCTTTCGACGTCACTGTTGGGCCGTTGGTCAATCTTTGGGGCTTTGGCGCAGAAAAACCACAAAGTTGGCCGCCCAGTAAACAAGCTCAGGCCGCAGCTGCCGAATCAGTTGGCATGCAACTGCTGACCCTTTCACCCGGCGGTGCCCTGCGGAAACACCACGCGAATACCTACATTGATCTTTCGTCCATCGCTAAAGGTCAGGCTGTTGATGAGGTCAGCGAATCGTTGCTCGCGCTTGGGTGTCAAGACTTTCTTGTGGATATTGGTGGTGAGGTGCGAAGCGCTGGTTTGAATCGGCAGCGGAAATTGTGGCGAGTAGGCATTGAGGTGCCAGATCCTCGGCAAGTGGGCAGTGTGCAACGGGTTCTGCAAATGGCGGACAACAGCGTGGCGACGTCAGGGGACTATCGGAACTTTCGCGAGTTTCAAGGCATGCGCGTTGATCACGTGATTGATCCACGCAGTGGTCAGCCAGCTGACAATTCGGTGCTGTCGGTCACCGTGGTGCATCAAAGTGCCATGTGGGCCGATGCCTACGCAACGGCGCTCATGGTGTTAGGCGCAGATAGGGGGCTGGCGTTTGCCACGGAGCACCAAATCCCGGTGTTAATGTTGTTAAAAAGTCCCACCGGTGAGGTTGTTGAGCGCTATACTTCTGACATGCAAACTTTCCTTCTGAATAATGCGGAGTGAGCCATGACAACCCTAATTTTTGCTTTTGGTTTCATGTTGCTGATGGTGACTTTAATGGCGGTTGGCGTACTTTTTGGGCGCGCCCCAATCGCCGGTAGCTGTGGCGGCATGAAGGCTTTGGGTATGGAAATGGAGTGTGAAGTATGTGGCGGTGATCCAAAGCAATGTGACAGTTCGGCAGACACACAGAAGGTAGACCAGTTGGCTTCTCGTCGCGGTCGCTGATTTTCAACTCAACTTATCGTGAGCACTTTGTCTTGGGCCATGGCGTTGCGATTTGCCTTAAGCCCGCTGGGTTCATTGTCTTATGTCAGTAAATTAGCCTTCACCGGACTTATTGTTAGCACTGCTGTGTTGTTGGTGGTGGTGTCGGTGGTGAATGGGTTCGACCGGGAATTGCGAGATCGTGTGCTTGCGGTAAATCCGCATTTTACGGTTAGCGCTCCCTCAGGACTAAACTACAAGATAGGCGATCAGGCTGCGCTAGCAGCCAATGGCATTGCCAGTATGGCAGCGGTGGTGCAGTCCACGGTAATAATCGGCGCTGGCGAAACGCTTGCTACCGCCTCTTTGGTTGGGATGAACCCAGAGCATTACGCTGCGGTCAGTGATGTGGGCCAGTTTCTGCTGAATCACTCGCGCGAGCGAGGAAACAAGTCTCCTCGGCAACCAACCTTGCAGCCGCTGCAGCAGCAATTCGGCATCATTGTTGGCAGCACCTTAGCTCAGCGATTGGGTGTTACCGTGGGTGAGCGCGTTATCGTGATGCTCGCCGAACCGAAAATTTCCATCGTCGGTGCAACCCCGCGTCAGAAACGCTTCACGGTGGTCGACGTTTTTGACAGCGGCTCGCAACTAGATAGCCAGGGTGTTTTCATCAACATGGCAGATGCGCAAAAGCTGCTGCAGTTGGGCGCGCGAACCAATGGGCTGCATGGTCGCTTGACCGAACTATTTCAGTTTAGTGCGGCGCGCAATTATCTGGCCGCAGAGCTTTCGTCGCAGGTTGCTGTGCGCAGTTGGATGCGCACCTACGGCAATCTTTATCAGGCTATTGCCGTGCAGAAAACCACATTGTTTGCACTGTTTGCGCTGCTGATCGGCGTTGCCGCGTTTAATCTTATATCTAGCCTGATGATGATGGTTGAGCATCATCGCAGCGATATCGCGATTTTGCGCAGTATGGGTGCCACAGCGCGGCAGATTCTGGGGTTGTTTTGTATCCTGGGTTTGTTGCTCGGGTTGGGCGGCATCGCCCTTGGGTTGAGTGCAGGTGCGGCCGTCGCGTGGGGGCTTGAAGCCTTGTTCCCACTCCTACAAGCGTCGTTGGGGGTTGATCTAATGGCTCAATACTTTATCTCTTACCTTCCCGTGGAGGTGCGGTTAGTCGACTCCGTGAGTATTTTTTTCGCAGCGCTATCGTTGTGTTTTCTCGCCAGCCTGTACCCGGCGTGGCGCGCTGCTAAATTGTTACCGAGCAGGGTGCTGGCGCATGAGTAGTGAATGGGTGCTAAATGCTCGGGGGCTATATAAGAGCTTCTATCAGAGCGGCGCAGAAGTGGCTGTGCTCAAAGGCGCTGATCTTCGCGTTGCCGCGGGTGAGCAAGTCGCCATAGTTGGTCGTTCTGGCTCGGGCAAAAGTAGCCTGTTGCACATACTAGCGGGGCTAGATTCTGCGGATCAAGGAATCGTTGAAGTAGCGGGTAGCAGTATGAGTTTCGCAGATGCCGATGCACGGGCGCGTATTCGGCGGCTACATATGGGTTTTGTGTATCAACAGCATCACTTGTTGGCAGAATTTACGGCGTTGGAAAACGTAGCTATCCCACAACGCCTTCTGGGGGTTACTGATCGGCAAGCTCAGCACGCGGCGACAGCACTACTCGAGCAGGTAGGTCTTGCTGACCGGTTGCAGCACTTGCCAGCGGAGTTGTCCGGCGGTGAGCGCCAGCGTGTCGCCGTAGCTCGGTCGTTAGTGAATAAGCCCAAAGTCGTGTTGACTGATGAACCAACCGGCAGCCTTGATCACGACAGTGCCGAGCAGTTGATGAGCCTACTTAGCGAGCTAAGCAGGCAACAGAACACTGCCTTTGTGGTGGTCACTCATGACCTTTCAATGCTCAAACGCTTTGATCGCGTGGCGCGCCTCGACCGTGGCGTGCTAGAGCCAGCCTGAGTACTGGTATGGCAAGTTTGAGTGGACGTTCCTCTTTGGGGCTATGGATGTCGTTGCGGCTGTTGTTGCGCGGAGGTCGTGGCTTTTCGCGATTTGTAAGTTGGGTGTCAGTCATTGGTTTAACGTTAGGTGTAATGACACTGACCGCAGTAATTGCTGTTATGAATGGCTTTGACCACGAGCTAAAGCAACGTCTATTAGGATCTATTCCGCATATTACACTTGTCAACGCGCGGCCGAGCGAACCGTTGCAGAGCTTGGTCGCTGACGCAAAAGTTCGCCATATTGCGCCCTATTTTGAAAGTTTTGGAGCGCTCAACCATCGCGGTCGCATACAACCGGTCATGGCCTTGGCGCTCGACCAAAAGGGCCTCCAGGCACAACAGGAATTACTCAAAACCGCATCTGAAGATGCGCTCGAAAAGTTAATGACCAGCGCTAACGGAGTGATTATTGGGCGGCCGTTGGCGCGCTCGTTCGGTTTACTTGAGGGCGATGAAGTTAATCTGTTGCTCGCTGTGCCACGTTGTGAAAGTCTTGGCTCTCGAGTTCTGCGACT
>MDTB01022948.1_pt1 | contig 12844 bp, 12 predicted proteins | sample 811161 | NCBI WGS metagenome assembly MDTB01 (sample SAMN05326650, study PRJNA326480) | marine metagenome | isolation source: seawater | place: Mediterranean Sea | collected 2009 | reverse complement strand
TATGCCGGGTGGCTATACTTACGTTACACGCGGACTGCTGGCTCTAGCCAATAATGAAGCTGAAGTGGCTGCAGTTATGGGGCATGAAATTGCCCATGTCACAGCTGCGCACGGCAATGAGCGCCAAAGAACCTCTATTGGTGCTGCGGTACTTGCGACGGTCTTGGGCAATGTGTTGAACAGCCGCGTTGCCAATCAAATTCTAGATATTGGTGCGACTGGACTGATGGCCAGTTATAGCCGTAAGCAAGAATTTGAAGCAGACAGGCTAGGTGTGCAGTCTCTCTATCGTGCCGGCTATGATCCATATGCAGGGGGTGATTTTCTCGCCGCCATGGGGCGACTGAGTGAACGCGAGGCGAGGTTAAGTGGAGGTAATCGTGTGCCGGACTGGTTTGCAACTCATCCCGATACGGGCGACAGAGTCTCAAAGGCGCATAAAATTGCTGATGGACTTGTTACGAATTCCAATTGGCGACGTAATCATGGACGTGCAGCGCATTTGGCGGCTATTGACGGCATGCTTTATGGCGATGCGCCCGATGAAGGCTTTATTCGTGGTCAAGATTTTTTGCATCCGGTATTACGGTTTCGCTTTTCAGTTCCTGACAATTTTAAGCTTATTAATAGTTCACAGGCTGTCTACGCCAAAGGCCCGGAGGGAGCCGTGATAAAATTTGATGTTGCTGATGCTGATCAATCAACACAATCTTATCTGACGGATATATGGGCGGAAGGTCTGCGCCTCAAAAATATTAGTGAGATAAACTCAAATTTAGATGGTGTAACCGCCATTCATGAACAATCTGACAAGACGTCTCGGCTTGTAGTTTTGCGGGCCGAGCAAGGGAAAGTCTACAGGTTTGTCATGCAAAGCCCCTCTTCGGCTTTTGAAGGGCTCGATGACGGGTTTGTGACCACTGCGGATGGTTTTAAAAAACTAACAATTGCGGAGGCAGGAAAACTTAGACCCTTAAAAATTAAGGTTCTTACCGTTAGGGAAGATGACAGGGTTCAAGATTTTGTTAAACAGATGAAAGGCGTGGAAGCACCGGCAGAAATGTTCCGAATTTTAAACGGATTGGGTGCTGCCGAGGCTCTCGTTGCCGGAACAAAAGTAAAGATTATTACTGACTCGCAGGTATTTTAGCTTAGGGAAGTAGACCTGAACCTACCGGATCGCCGTTAGTTGTCTTGGTCAATGCAAGCTTCAGCTTGTCAAGCGCCTGATGTTCAATTTGGCGAACCCGCTCTTTTGAAATACCCAGCTTTTTTCCGAGACATTCGAGAGTAACATTCTCTTCACCCAAACGACGTTCGCAAATAATGCGGTATTCACGTTCATTAAGGGTTTCCATGGCTTCTTTAATCCAGTTACGACGTACTTCGCTGTCTTTATCTTCACTGACAACCTCGTCGGGAAGGGGGCCATCACAAACCAACAGATCTTGCCATTCGAGGCTGTTGGCTTCACCGTCAGCTTCTGACATAGGGGCATTGAGACTTCTGTCATTACCAGAAAGACGACCTTCCATGGTTTCGACATCTTCAAGTCGGACACCAAGTTCCTTGGCAATGAAAAGACGGCTCTCATGAGTCATGTTGTTTTGACCGCCATCATTAATGCGGGCACGAAGACGGCGTAGGTTGAAAAATAAAGATTTCTGAGCCGCGGTTGTGCCGGTTCGTACAATCGACCAGTTTCTAAGAATAAAATCTTGGATTGAGGCTCTAATCCACCATGAAGCATAAGTTGAAAAACGCACGCCGCGTTCGATATCGAACCTGTCGGCAGCTTGCATGAGACCAATGTTACCTTCTTGAACAAGATCGCCCATGGGCAGTCCGTAATGACGGAATTTTGTTGCCATCGCGATTACAAGTCGGAGGTGAGCAGCAGTAAGTTCGTGCAGAGCTTTTTCATTTTGTTCCTGACGCCAGAGACGCGCCAGTTCAAGTTCACGCTCCTGTTCCAGAAGCGGCACTTTCATAGCCCCTTTGAAATATCTTCTATTAGCTGCGAGTGTTTCCTGCGTATCAATATGGGTCATATCTATCTCCTATTTCCCTTTACGCAGAGAAATGGGGACCGGTTCACACAAAAAGTGAGAATTAGAAAAAAAATTATTTAAATTTTTTCATGCTGTATTTTGCTTGAAAAATCTATTCTTCTTCGAATGTTTCGTCAGTTTCACTTGTTTTTGTGGTTGCCTTGGATAACACGTCTTCAAGATTGGCAGTTGCTACCTCAAGTTCTGTCTTGTTAATTGCCGCAACTTCGCGTGCCATTCTGTCCAGAGCTGACTCATACAGTTGACGCTCCGAATATGACTGTTCTGGCTGATTTTCATTCCTGTAAAGATCGCGAACAACTTCTGCTGTAGCGACCAAGTCGCCTGAATTGATTTTGGCTTCATATTCTTGTGCTCTTCGGCTCCACATGGTGCGCTTAATCCGTGCGCGACCGCGTAAAGTTTTCATTGCACCCGTCATCATGGTTTTGTCAGCCAGTTTACGCATGCCGTTTTCAACCGCTTTATCAAGCGGGAGAAGGAGCGTCATTTTTTCTTTATCGAAATTAATAACAAATAGCTCAAGTTCGGCATCACCGAATTGTTGGTTGGAAATTTCTGATATTTGCCCGACACCATGTGACGGGTAGACAATAAATTCATTTACACGAAACCCTTTGGCAGCCTTACGGTCAACTTGCTTGGCTTTTGTGCTCTTTGCAGGCGTTTTTTTTGCGGCAGGCTTTTTAGCAGCTGTTTTAGCGGCAGGTTTTTTAGCCGCAGAAGTCTTAGCCGCAGAAGTCTTAGTCGCAGAAGTCTTGGCAGGAGCTTTAGGTGCCGGTTTTTTGGCGACGGGTTTACGTGCAGTTGTTTTAGCAGCCGGTTTTTTGGCAGTAGAGGCTTTGGAAGTAGCTTTAGCTGCCGGTTTTTTGGCTGCTGGTTTAGTGGTAGGTTTTTTTTCAGCAGGCTTTTTAGCGGCGGCCTTTGCAGCAGGGTTTTTAGTAGCCGGTTTTGAAGTTGATTTTTTGTTTGTCGCCATTGTCTTTTGATCCTTTAACCGTTTTCCGCTTACTTTTTAGTGATCTTATCTGTTTGATAAGCCCATCTTACCTAGTCGCCCTCGCCAGGCGCCTCGCTGAAAAACTTATCAAACTTATCTGTTTGTTTCAAAAAATCGTCTGCATCAGCCGGTGCATCTTTTTTGAGTGTAATATTCGGCCATATATCTGCAAATTTGGTATTCACTTCCAGCCATTTTTCCAGCCCGTCTTCAGTGTCTGGCTTAATGGCTTCCGCAGGACATTCAGGTTCGCAAACACCACAATCAATACATTCATCGGGGCTAATGACCAGCATGTTTTCGCCCTCGTAAAAACAGTCAACAGGGCAAACCTCAACACAATCTGTATATTTACACTTAATACAGGCGTCGGTCACAATATAAGTCATGATTTATCCATTCTTACTATCGTTTGGTGGTCATTCCGGCTAATTAAGGCCCAGACTTGTCGCAGCTCTTTGGCGTGCGGCTCCAGCTTCAATATCTGGGACATGTATAAGCCCGGAAATGCGACGAAGCAAGTTCGCTTCGTAATCATCAAGTCGGCCATCTGAAAGAACAACCATCCAGAGCTTTTCAACCAGAACAATTTTCTGGGGAAGTTCATAATGTGCGTTAATCACTTTTGTCCATTGATACAAATCATTGGCTTCTGACTCGAGCGTTTCTGCAAGCGTCATTAATTCTTGCGTTTCATCTTCAGACAGACTGAAACCGTCCCGGAGAATGTGACGTAATGTGTCTATTTCAATGCCATCCGCTTGACCGTCCAGCCGAGCGGCGTGAGTGAGCAATGCGGCTGCTGCCAGAGATAAAGTATCGTCTGTCTCGGGCGTGGCTTCTGCGCTATCAAATAAGCTTTTAAGGCGACTAAACATGAGGTTGAAATATTGTCATTTTTGCATTTTGGCAAGTAGTTTATCGTTTGCAGCCACATCTGTGTCATCTTTTGGCGTAATGTCTTCATAGAGGTTCTGTGCTTCTTGTGCCGGTCCCCTACGGATTCCTAAATCAAGTACACGAATAACGCGTATCTGATTACCCTGTGCAAAAGTTAAAATATCGCCAACCTTAACGGGGTCGCTTGATTTTTTTATTTTGTTTCCATTGACGCGGATACGCCCTCCATTAGCGCGTTTTGTAGCAAGTGACCGGGTTTTGAAGAATCGCGCAAACCAGAGATACTTATCCACTCTGAGGCTATCTAACTCCTTCATTTTGTTCACTTATTGTTATCCTTGAGACTCTGCAGAACTGCAAAGGGCGAATTTGGGTCTATTTTCTTTTCATAATTTTTATTTGAGGTTTTATTTGACGTTGACTTGTGACGTCTTTTAGCCGTTTGATGCGCGGCTTTTTTATCGGCAGGTTTTTTGCTTTGAGTTTTATGTACGGGTTTAGTTTTTCGGGTAGGTCGCTTTTTAGGATACCAAAGGTGCGCGACTGTTTGTGCGCTGTGTTCTTCTGCTCCTGTATCTTCTAATGTGAATTCTTCACCTTCTTTATTATTAGCGGGTTGGTTGTTGGTATCTTCTTTGGATAATTGGGGTTCCTCTTGTGGCTTAGGCTTTGAGCCGTACCCAAGACCCCTGAGAATATCTGCCATTTCATCACGACTACATCCCATAAGGGACACCATATCAGCCGTTATTTCAAATTCATTACCTTTGTCATTACCTTCAATAGCTTTGCGAATAAGGTCAGCCAATCTTTCCAGCATATCCAGCCGAATGGCACGTTTGCCATAAACTCTGAAACCCAGAGACCGGTAAAACCCGTCAGGGAGGTCGCTTTCACGCATGCAGGAGGTTAACCCCGGGCCCGGTGCAAGTGCCAAATCTTCACCGGGTTTGCGTTTGTTAAAATAAGACCAGAGCATAGCCAGTCCACGGGCTGGGCCGGGTTTTAGGAGTGCGGGCATAAAAATGTCATAAGTGCCAAAACGTAAGCCAAGCTTTCTCAAGCCAGCGCGTGCAGTCTGATCCATATCTGATAGCGTTTCGGCTATGTTGGCACGAGGAATATGCCCGCCATGTTCAACAATTTGAAACGCTAAACCACGGGCTAACCCGTTCAAGCTCTCCTCATTTTTCATGGTAATCAGCGGTTCAAGCAATTTATCAAGATAGTGTCTGACAAAAGCTGCGAGACGCGCTTCAATTTGATTGCGCGGTGCGCCGACGAGACTCTCATCAGCGAGCAATTTGATGTCAGGTGATAACAGATCTCTTCCGGCAATAAGTTTGGCAATGCAGGATTGATGCCAAAAAATCTCACCCTGTTCAGTGAGCTTTAATTCATCATCCGGACAGGCCGCAAGTTCGCTGGCGCGGTTGCGAAGTTCTTGTCCGACGACTTTTTCAATGGCGGCTCTAACAGTTCGGGGCGGGGAATTGGTCATACGATTATCTTTAGTAAAATGTAACCCTTCAATGCGGCCTGCATATTCACCTTCAACATGCACATCACCTACAGCATCAATCTCGGCCTCGGCTTCGTCGCGACCCTGTAATCGTTTTAATAAAATGGATGACCGTGTGTCCACAAATTGTTTCATCAAGCCTTGGTGCAAGGCATCAGAAAGTTTGTCTTCTACCTGCCGTGCTTGGGCTTGCCATTGACGCTGATTTTCGACCCACCCATTTTTCTGGGTGACATAAGTCCAGGTGCGGATATGTGCAAGCCGTGAACCGAGCGTATCAAGATCGCCGTCAGTTCGGTCACATCGTGCAATGCGTTCCTCAATCCAATTTGCAGGCAGTATGGCTTGATCGCCTGACAGGAACAAAAATATATCGCCTAAAATGGAAGCGTGTTCCCCGATAATTGTTTTTCTGAAATCAGGTATTTGCGCCACTTCCCAGAGCAGTCGAATGCTGTTTTCATCCTCGGCACGGTCCTTGATAGAGGGGTCGGATGTCATCATATTCAGCGACTGCATATCAATCGTAATGGGAACACGTATCAGCCCCCTGGTGGGAGGCGGTGCTTCCAGAGATATTTTCAAAGCTTCGACTGAAGAGAAATCCAGATTGGGGTTACGCCACATTAGACGGCGTATTGGTTCAAATGTGTTGTTTTCAATCTGCTCAACCAGTGTTTCATCAAATGCCGGCATTTCGCCCGTCACACCAAAAGTTCCCTCAGCAATATGCCGCCCGGCGCGTCCCGCAACTTGTGCGAGTTCCGCGGCCACGAGTTCACGGTGGTTTCTTCCGTCAAATTTGCGGGTTTGTGCAAATGCGACATGATCAACATCCATATTGAGTCCCATGCCAATCGCATCCGTGGCGACCATGAAGTCAACTTCTCCTGACTGATACATATCAACTTGAGCATTTCGTGTGCGTGGGCTGAGTGCCCCCATAACAACTGCTGCGCCTCCTTTTTGCTGGCGCACAATTTCGGCAATCGCATAAACACTATCGACTGAGAAAGAGGTTATGGCGGTGCGGCGTGGTAGACGGGAAAGTTTTTTTGACCCGGCATAGCTTAATGTGGACAGCCGCGGTCGGGAGATAATATGAGCCTTGGGAAGAAGCTGTTTTATCATTGGAACCATCGTCGCTGCGCCCAAGAGCATGGTTTCTTGATTGCCGCGCGCATGGAGCAAGCGGTCTGTAAAAATATGCCCCCGCTCGGCATCTGCCGCGAGTTGAATTTCATCAATTGCCATAAAATCAACCGATTTGCTGATGGGCATGGCTTCAACAGTACAGATATAATAAGCCGGGTCCGGAGGTAAAATCTTTTCTTCACCTGTAATCAAGGCGACCTGACCAGCCCCTTTAAGTTTCACAACTCGGTCATAAACCTCTCGCGCCAGTAGTCGAAGGGGAAACCCAATCATGCCGGTTTCATAACCGAGCATACGCTCAATAGCCAAGTGGGTTTTGCCCGTATTGGTAGGACCCAGTACAGCTGTGACAGGACTAGACGCATGAGATGAGAAGGAAGACATGAAAAACAATCTGTTCATATGGGGGATGATTTTGCAAGTATGATGACCACAAAACTAAAAAAAATAGTGAAAACAGAACATACAAAGAACATAACGTGTCCGAATCACTTACATAGTAGCACTTCCCCATTCGTTCACGACTAAATGTGGTGGGTTTTTAAATGCTTAGCATCATTCAAGCCTCTAATTTATGTATTGATTCTCACAATTTTGAAATTACTCAGGGTGAAATATACCTCACATTTATGTGAACAGATGTGTTTGGTAGTTGAGTTAAATTTCTGGGATAGTCTATTCACACAGATTGCTGTTTTATCCGTCGGTAGCAACACCATAAAACTTCTCCCTCCCCCTCTTAAGTTAGTTGCTACCGGCGGTTTTTTTTATTCTCTTGTTTCGTTATTTTCCCAATGGTTCAGGTTTTTTTCATATAGGCCATAGAGGGGCTTGACGGAGAAGGAACTCCCCCATATAAAACCGACCTTGGAAGCAATGCGTTATAAACAATGCATTTAGCCCTTATTTGGAGAAGATGATGTCTCGTGTTTGTGAATTAACCGGCAAAGCTGTTATGTCTGGTAATAATGTGAGTCACGCCGTTAATAAAACACGGCGTAAATTTCTCCCTAATTTACAACAGGTCAGCTTGCCAAGTGAAAAGCTGGGTAAAGCGCTTAAGTTCCGTATCAGCGCTCATGCACTTCGTACCGTAGAGCATGTTGGTGGCATTGACGCTTTCCTGATGAAAGCTAAAGATACTCAACTTTCGCCACGTGCATTGAAGCTTAAAAAGCAAATCGCTTTGCGGCTCGCAGCATCCTAAAATTCTTTAAAACTTTGCGGCTTGCCGCATTCTAAAAAATAAAAAAAATATTGCGGTTCACCGCATCAAGAATTGTGGTTCGCCACAACAAAAAAAGAATAAAAATGAAATATTATCCCCTTTCCCGAGCTTTGGCTTTTGGCATTAAAGCATTCTCTTTCGCTTGTGCTCTTAAGTTGACTGTCGCTTCTCCCTTTTTTACTTTGCCGCTTGCCGCGCAAAATATTGATAATGAAACGATTGATGAAATTGTCATATTAGGCAGCCGCACATCGGCCAGATCGGTACTCACGACACCGGCACCGGTTGATTTTTTATCTGCTGAGGCACTGAATGACAGCGCGCATGCTGAAAGTGGGCGTGCCATACAAAGCCTTGCGCCATCTTTTAATTTTCCCTCAACGTCAATTGCTGATGGCACGGACGCTCTGAAACCTGCCACTCTAAGAGGTCTTGGGGCCGATCAGACTTTGGTTCTGGTCAATGGTTTGCGGCGACATAAATCCGCCCTTGTGCATGTCAATTCATCGGTTGGGCGCGGTATGGCAGGCACTGATATGAATGCCTTACCACCCAGTTTTTTTCAGTCAGTAGAGATTTTGCGCGATGGTGCATCTGCTCTTTACGGGTCAGATGCGATTGCTGGAGTTATCAATCTGCGGTTGCGCGTTCTATCTGACTGGCGTTTTATCCATTTTGGTGCTTAAGCCGGATGTGGTTTGCAACGTGCTCTGGGTCCTTGGCATGGCGGGCAAACGCTTTTCGGATCTATTGGCGGGCAGGGTGTCATCAAAAAGTTCTGCCAGCTTTTCAGTCATCACGCCGCCCAATTGTTCGGCATCGACAATCGTCACTGCCCGACGGTAGTAGCGTGTCACATCGTGACCAATCCCGATGGCAATCAATTCAACAGGGGGGCGACTTTCAATTTCCTCAATTACTTGCCGCAGGTGTTTTTCCAGATAATTGCCGGCATTGACACTCAGTGTGCTGTCGTCAACCGGTGCGCCGTCAGAAATAACCATCAATATCCGGCGTTGCTCAGGTCGTGACATGAGACGCTGATAGGCCCAGACGAGTGCCTCACCATCAATGTTTTCCTTAAGCAGGCCTTCGCGCATCATGAGACCTAAATTGCGTCGTGCGCGGCGCCAAGGGATATCAGCTTGTTTATAAACAATATGGCGCAAATCATTCAGTCTGCCGGGATGTGCTGGCTTGCCATCTGCCATCCATGACTCTCTGGCTTGTCCACCTTTCCAAGCGCGCGTCGTAAACCCAAGAATTTCAGTTTTAACACCGCATCTTTCCAATGTTCTGGCGAGAATATCGGCGCTCATGGCCGCAACAGTTATTGGACGACCACGCATTGAGCCGGAATTGTCGATCAGCAGAGTGACTACTGTGTCCCTAAATTCCATATCCCGTTCCATTTTGAACGATAGTGGATTGCTTGGGTCAACAACCACACGTGATATACGTGCGGCATCAAGATAGCCTTCCTCCAGATCGAAATCCCAAGATCTGTTCTGTTTGGCTTGCAAGCGGCGTTGTAGTCTGTTCGCAAGTCTGGAGACTGCGCCTTGCAAATGGCTAAGTTGTTGGTCCAAATATGTACGCAAGCGATTAAGTTCTTCACCGTCGCATAAATCCTCTGCTTCAACAGTTTCATCAAAGCGTGTTGTAAAAACCTGATAGCTGGATTTTGTCGCGTCCGGTGTGCCGTCAGGGCGTCGTGACCGGACAGCTTCCCCGGCTTCTTCCCCTTCGGCATCCATATCAATTTCTTCGCTATCCATTTGGACGGTTTGCTCTTCGCCCTCCGACATTTCACTGCCGGTTTCCATATCTTCTGACCCACTGCCTTCTTCTTGCTCAGCAGTGCCGTCCTCGCCGTCATTCTCATCATTATCATTATTATTTTCGTCGCCTTCGTCCTCGCCCTCCTCTGAAGCGTCTGTGCCCTCAGAATCTATGAGTTCGAGGTCAGCTAAAAGCTGCCGGGTTTTGGCGGCGAAGGCATTTTGATCATTCATAATATCAACAAGGTCATCCAGACCTTCGCCGATGCGGTCTTCAATCCATTCTTGCCACGCTGTAACTGTAGGCGCGGCGGCAGCAGGAGGTTGCTGTCCTGAAAGTCGTTCACGCACGAGATAAGCCAATGCAACATCCATTGGTGCATCTTCGCGCTCAGTTAAATTTGCCAAGCCTTCTTTTTCACAAATGGTCTGATGCATAAGTTGTAAATTTTCTGCAACACCGGGCATTTGGTTGGCACCGATTGACTCGTATCGAACATTTTCCAGCCGATCAAAAATGGCGCGTGCATCTGGTTCGGCGGGTCTGTTTTTAGCGCTGAGAGGCTTATTATGATGCGCCAGCTGCAAGGCAATGCTGTCGGCTTGGCCACGAAGGAGCGTACGGTCTTTTGCAGGCAAATCCCGAGGTGGGAGCGGCAGACGCACGCGATTACCAACGACAGACGGCGTTTCAGTTCCAAAAGTGACATCTAATTCATCATTTTCAGCCAGAGACCTCATGGTCTGGCTGATAGCCCTTTTGAACCTATCAATCGTTTCTTCTGTCATCAGGAAGCAAGAATGTTAACGGCCTTCTCGGGAAGGTCTTCGCCAAAGCACCTTTGGTAAAATTCAGCTACTGTCGGACGCTCAAGTTCGTCGCATTTATTTAAGAAGGTCAGTTGGAATGCGAGGCCAATATCATCAAAAATACGTGAATTCTCAGCCCATGTTAAAACAGTCCGCGGCGACATGACAGTTGAAATGTCGCCATTAATAAATGCAGCGCGGGTTAGGTCGGCAACTTGCACCATAGACGCAACCGTCTTTTGACCTTCAGCGTCATTGAAATCTTTTTCTTTGGAGAGAACGATTTTAACTTCCTCCTCATGTGGGAGGTAATTCAGGCTCGTGACAATATTCCATCTGTCCATCTGGCCTTGGTTAATCTGCTGAGTGCCATGATACAGACCAGAGGTATCACCAAGGCCGATTGTATTGGTTGTTGCAAAAAGTCTGAACCATGGATGCGGGCGGATGACTTTGTTTTGGTCGAGCAAAGTTAGCTTGCCGGAGACTTCAAGAATACGCTGAATCACAAACATGACATCAGGGCGACCGGCATCATATTCGTCAAAAACCAGAGCGACGGGTCTTTGCAGTGCCCATGGTAGGATGCCTTCTTGAAACTCGGTAATTTGTTTTCCGTCGCGAAGGACAATGGCTTCTTTACCAATTAAATCAATCCGACTGACATGACTATCCAGATTGATGCGGACACAAGGCCAGTTTAAACGAGCGGCAATTTGTTCAATATGGGTGGATTTACCCGTTCCGTGATAGCCCTGCACCATGACGCGGCGGTTGTTTGCAAAACCGGCAAGAATGGCCCGGGTCGTTTGTGGGTCGAAAAGGTAATCCTCGTCGAGTTCAGGAACATATTCACATGATTGAGAGAATGAAGGCACTTTAAGCGAGCTTTCAAACCCGAAAGTTTCACCGACATTTACTTCACTGTCGGGTTCATTAGGCATGTCGGAATTACTTTCGGCGGTCATTTAGAGTTCCTTATCTTTAACGCGAGAAATTACTATAAATTATGATTTAGGTCACAAGGCAATTAACAAAAGCCTGAGGCTTTTAAATAGTTGTACGCTTGAATGACCTTGTTTAGTTTTTCTTCATAGCTACGATCGCCACTATTGGCATCAGGGTGAAACTTTTTTATCCGGGCTTTATAACGCGTTTTAACTTCTTCTGCTGTAGCGTGTTCATCCAATTCCAAAACTTCAAGCGCTCGTATTTGACCTGACGAGGCTCGTTTGACCGGTGCGCGCGCTTTTCCGTCAGAGACCTCCGATACAAGATCCAGAGGGTCTTGCCATTGCCAGTTGCCGCTTTGACCGGGTGTGTTTCTGTTCGCGCCCATAGTCCATGTAGGACGATGACCTGTCCGCGCGCTTCTTTGAAAAGCTGCAATATCAGCCTCGGTCATGCCCTCGAAAAAGTTGAAGCTCTGATTATAGGTACGAATATGTTCGAGACAGAAATAACGCTTATCCGTGCTGCCCTCAGCTGCGGGTGCTGGATAGGACCCAACTTCGCTACACTCGGGCCAGTCACAGGTAACCTGTGCTTCAACTTCGTTGCCGCCGGTTTTGCTAATGCGTATTGAGTCAAAATATTTTGATTTCAGGTTCATTACACTGATAATCTAGTTTGCAGTAGATAAAAAAAACAGTCTTTTGTCTCAACAATTTGCTTTGTTATCGACAATAAGACAATGAAGGAAGCTTTATGGCAGTAGTTGATAAGATTATCAAGAAACTTGAGGAACGTTTTACACCTGAGCGGTTAGATGTATTAGATGAATCACACCTCCATAAGGGTCATGCAGGTGCAAGGCCCGGAGGTGAAACGCATTTCAGGGTGAAAATTACCTCAACTGTATTTGACGGGTTAAGCCGAATTGATCGACATAGGTTGATTAATGATTGCCTGTCCGAGGAACTGGCAGGGCCAATTCATGCGCTTAACTTGAAAGTCAGAACTCCATCTGAGGATCAACAGGACTCGTAAGCTTAGGTTTCGTCCGAGACAGTTTTGTCAGATTTAATTTCCAACTGGGTAATCTGATTACGATGGCGTGAGATAATCCGTATCCGAAAACCATAAAATACGAAAACCTGTCCCGGTTTAGGGATAGCTCTGGCTTCATGGATAACCAATCCGGCAATAGTAATGGCTTCATTTTCGGGTAAATCCCACCCCGTTTCGCGGTTTAAATCCCGGACTGTCATGCCACCGTCAATTAACAGACTGCCATCTGCCGCTGGAATGAGGATTTTTTCTTTATTGTCGTGTTCGTCATCAATCTGACCGACAATTTCCTCAAGAATATCCTCTAGCGTCACGAGACCCATTAAGCCGCCATATTCATCCACGACGAGAGCGAAATGTGCCTTT
>MDTB01179761.1_pt1 | contig 12845 bp, 13 predicted proteins | sample 811161 | NCBI WGS metagenome assembly MDTB01 (sample SAMN05326650, study PRJNA326480) | marine metagenome | isolation source: seawater | place: Mediterranean Sea | collected 2009 | reverse complement strand
TAGACGTGAAACAAAAACTATATCAAAAATAATTTGTTTTAATTTGGTCACTTAAATTATCCTAGCAATAAATTGTGTAAACTTAACAAATAATTATTGCGTAAAAATTCTTTTTTTTATGATTTTAAAAGTAAATGTGTTTATCAATTTTACTAATTGAAATAAATAAAAATTTATTTTTAGCCGTAAGTTTAAATTGGTTGGATTGTCAAAAAAACTTAATTGTTTCATAGCATTTTCAAATTCACCAATTTTTTTTGCATATAAATCATCAAACAAAAATAATTTAAATCCTACTCTAGTCGTTGTTGAGTCACTTGATTTTTTCACACTCATCTGTGTTCTTTTGAATCTTTTGATTTTTTCAAAAATTCCAATATCTTTAAAGTAAGACATTAAAACGACTTCTGGGGTAAGTGGTTGAGTCCAGTCTTTATATACATTTTTTTTATCTAGATAATTACAAATGCCTAGAATTTTTCTTGCTTCTAAACCAGGAAACACGTAATGCCTATCAGTAATTCCAAAATAATCCTCACCTTCAACTGCCCAAATATTTTTTTTATCAAGTTTTTGATGATAGTTTACATAAATGTAATCAGATCTAGTTAAAATAACTTGACTGTAGGATTCGATTATATCTATATGATTTCTTAACAGAATATCTCTAATTGCAAATATTATTGCACCCGAACCATTATATGAATCAATCCCTCCCATAAGATATGAATCTTTACCATGCGATAAATTTTCAATAACTTTTTCGGAGAAATGTTCTTCAAAGTATTCTCTCCAATTTTCAAAATCTTTAAAATTCCAGTTATATTTTGCTTTTTCAATTAAGAAATCATCAATTTCATCGACATCTCCTAAACATAAAGCAAGGTCAGCATCTAAATGGTCAATAAAATATTTTTCCTGAGTAAGCATTGCATGTTTTCCACCTCTTGCAGATCCCATAAAAATAATTAAAGTCTTTTCTTTCATATGCTTTTAAATAATATCTCTTAGGTAACTATAATTGAATAATTGTGAAAATTGGTTTTGTTGGATTAGGAAAATTAGGCCTTCCATGCGCTCTTGCAATCGACTCTGTTGGAAAACATGAGGTTGTAGGTTACGATATTGATAAAAGTATAGAGACATATTTGGATAAAAAGTCAATACCTTATAGAGAAAAGGATGCAGATAAATATCTTAAAAATCATAAGATTAAATTTCTTACTTTAGATGAAGTAATTAAATTTTCAGATATAATTTTTGTTCCGATTCAGACTCCTCATGATCCTTTTTATGATGGAGTTACAAGACTACCAGACACAAGAGTTGACTTCGATTATTCTTTTCTGAAAGATGGTATGAAAAACTTATCTGAAAAAATTGATAAGTTAGGAAAAAACAAAATTGTTGTAATCATTTCAACTGTCCTTCCTGGAACTATCAATCGCGAAATAAAGCCAATTTTAAGTGACTATATTAAATTAGCCTATAATCCCTTCTTCATAGCAATGGGTACAACGATTGATGACTTTATGAATCCTGAATTTGTTCTTCTTGGAATTGATGATATAGAAGCAGCGGAGAAATTAAAAGAATTTTATAAATCATTGCACGATAAAGAAGTCTACGAATGTACAATCGACGAGGCAGAACTCATTAAGGTTTCATATAACACTTTTATCACAATGAAAATATGCTTAGCAAATACTATTACTGAAATGTCTCATAAATTATCAAATGTAAACACAGATAATGTGATGACTGCACTGAAAAAAGCAAACCAAAGACTAATAAGTGATAAATATTTAAATGGAGGAATGGGTGATGGTGGAGGATGTCATCCTAGAGATAATATAGCATTATCTTGGCTTTCAAGGGAAGTGGATTTAAGTTATGACTGGTATGAAAATTTAATGATAAGCAGAGAAAATCATGCCGAGTGGCTTGCCGATTTAACGATAGAATATTCTAAAAAGAATGATTTAGAAATAATGATATTAGGAAAAAGTTTCAAAAAGGAAACAAACCTTGTAAATGGAAGTCCATCATACTTACTTAATTCATTACTTAAAGAAAAAAACTATGAAGTGAAAATGTTTGATCCCTACATAGATGAGGGAGACTTTTTACCAGAAGAGCCTATGGTGTTTTTTATTGGAACTAATCATGATTTATTTAAGACTTATGAATTCCCCAAAGGGAGTATTGTAATTGACCCATGGAGAATAATTACTTTTGATAATAATATAGAACTTGTATCGATTGGCGTAAGTTAATTATTTATATTTATTTAAAATCTTAATGTAAGTTTTTCTTCTAAATATTTTTTTTATAATATTTTTATAATTATCAAAATTTAGTTTATAAATAATAAATCGTCGTATCTCGTAATAAATCATGGTTTCACTTAAGATTACTTTTTGAAATAATTTGTCTCCATTAATATTCGAGTGTTTTTTTAAAATTTTTTTTAATACTTTTACCTCTTGTCTAGTATTGTGGCCTCCTTGTCTATAGTTGTGTTTGTGTTGATTTTTTTTTGGAATTCTCCACCATTCCATTCTTTTCGGTTGATAACGGTATTTTGTCAAATAAAACGAAAACCCGCAGATATAGAGCTCATTAAAATCATAATTTAATAAATCTAAAATAGTAAGAGACCCTGTACTTGGAAAACAACCAAACAAATCGGTAGTTTCAAAAATTGTAGGTTTATCGATCTGGAAGTAATCAATATCTATGTTCAGTAAATTATAATAAGTACTTACATTTTCTGTTTTTTCGTCGTTAATAGGATTTAAATTATATTCATCTCTCGGATGAACAATCAGTTTGAGTTGGTCATAATTTACATTGTTAATCATCTCTCTATAAATTGGAACTGCTTCTTCAGATAATGTAAGAAAAGCCACATCTGTTCTTGAGCCATAATCTTTGTACAAATCGGGAGTTACTCCAATCTCATTAACCCTCACTACAGTGTCAAACGAATCAATAAATTTTCCTAAGTTTTTATCTAATAAATGCGGAGACGGTCCTACAAGAACTACTCTTTTATTATTGAATAGATTTGAGTTCATAAATCTATTCAATTCCCAACTTACTTTTTAACACTCGGAAAAAATAAGCAAACCTTGATATTAAATAGAGTATTCTTGATTTTACTATTTTATTTGAGTGAACAACTTTACGATTTAAATTTGTAAGTATGAGATAGATTATTTTTGAATTAATTTCTTTGGGAAGATAGTTTAATTCAAAATTTTTAACTATTAATTCGTATGTATCGGCGTTAGATCGAAAGGTTTTTTCTTTAGTATGTGTTGCTTGTTCGTCAAATCCAACATTACTAATCAAGTTTTGCTTTGGGATAATACAATTCATATTAGAAAGCACCATTGTGTAGAAAAATAATATATCCCAAGTACTCGAAAAAGTTAACGGATTTTTAATTTTGTAAAAATACTTAATTACAATCAGTCTCTCAAAGAATTTAAATTGGTTAAGTAAAAAAAATAATTTTATTGGGTTAATATTTGGAATTTTATATTTATACTTTTCCCATCTATCTCTCCAGGTAGCCCAACCCCAAATTAAAGGGACAGGAGAAGAAATAAAATCAAGTTCATTAAAGTAATTAGAAGGGATTAATTCGCCACCGTTATCTCCTGAAATCATAAATATATTTTTGTCATTTTTAAATTTTTCTAATAATGCTTGGCAATAATAGTAAAAGCTGATATTTGGAATTAAATCATCCTCTAAAATAATTCCATATTCTTCGTTTTGAAAAAACCAATCTATAGCTGTAACAACTCCTAAACTACAACCTAGGTTTTTTTCTTGATTTAGGATTTTTATTTCAATAGTTTTTTTTAAATTGCTGAAATGTGTTTTAATTTCCTCTATTTTTTTATTATCAATATCGTTTCTAGGACCGTCTATATGAATATAAAGCTTGTTAGGATTAATCAGATTAATTGAATTAATACTTTCCTCAATATATTGAGGACGATTAAACAATATAAGTAATATTGGTACATTAAAACTATTTTTATTTTTATTCACGCATACCACTCGCCATATTTCTTCATTAGTTCTTGTTTTTTTTCACCAATTACGTAATTAAAGTGAATTAGATACGGGTCTAAGGCTTTATTGTGATTGTAATAATGAGCTCCATTGGGAAAATCATCTAGAGGTAGCATTTTGTATTTAAATTTATTTTTGTTTTTATTTATATATGTCTGGTCATGAGTTTTATATCTATTAAATTTTCTTTGTAATTTTTTATCTGTTTTAAAAAAATCTCGAGTTATTTGATTTGGTTTTATATACATAAATCCAGCACAAACATTAATTAAATCCGGCTTTGACGGTCTAAGGTCATTTTGGAAAATAATATCGGACTCTTTTGAAAAATTGGATAAATATTTTGAAATATTTTTTTTAATAGTTATGTCACCATCTATATAAACAATGGGGTTTTCTTTAAGTAATTCTTGATAAATTATTTCAAATTTTACAATCATTAAATTCCCAAATTGCTTATCTGACTGTTTTAATAAAGAATTGGAAAAATTATTTTTTTCAAAAAGAATTACATTGTCATGTTTTTTATGAAAAAAGGAAAAAGAATTTTCGTCTAAAGTGTATATTTTTAGATTAATATCTATTTTGTTTTTTTCTATTGATTTAAGTAAATTCAGTGTGTAGTGGGTATACCCATCGTTCGTAAAAGTAAAATAAGTGATATCTTCATATGACATAAAATATGGATTCTTTCATTAATGTTTAATTAATAATAATAAAAAAAATTGTACTTTTGTAACAAATTATATTTATTAAAAAAAATATTAATCCACATTTTTCCACAAATGCAGAGATGCAATAGTTCTATAAGGTGCCCACTTTTTTGCATATTCATCATATTTAACCCAATCTTCAAAAGGTTTAATCATCTTAGATTTATTCATTGCTAAACGTAATCCTGCATCTTTTGATGAAAAAACATCTAATTTGCCAAGAGAAAAAATTTCGTACATATTTACCGACCATGGCCCGATTCCAAAAACCGATAAAAGTTTTTCATTCAAATCTTTGATGTCAAGTTTTGATAAATCAAGGTATCTTTCATTTAAAAATAAATTAGAAAGTTCTTTTATTGTTTTTGCTTTATTAGTTGATAAACCTAATTTTTTTATCTGATTTATATTTAATTCTTCAAAATGGTTTTCAATTAAATATTCTGAATTAAAGTTATCTCTTATTTTATTAAAAATAGAATTTGCAGCTTTTGTTGATATAAATTGAGAGATCACTATTCCAACAAGTGTGTCAAAGTGATGCTTAGCGGCTGGCTTAAAAGCAATATGACCATTTTCATCAATTATTTTTTTTAATTTCTTATCTTTTTGACGTAAAAATTCTTCTTTTTTTGAAAATTTCATTAACGAAAATAATTAAGTTCAAAAAGATTCATAATTAAATTATAGGAATTCAATTACAATTCTTCATGATTAAATTATTAAGAATAATTTAAATTTTAAAAAAGATTTCTATATGTTTTTTTAATATCGTAGGTTAATTGTCACTAGGTGGTTTTATAATTTCTAAGTTTTTTTATAATTGGCTTCTCAGATTCATAAACTTTTTTTTCACCACTACCTAAAGATTTTATGATTTTTGTGATACTTCCTACAAGTTTATTCATGCCATCAATACCTAAAGAAGCAGATTGGTCAGTTCCCCACATGGCTCTGTCAATTGTGATATGTCTTTCAATAATTTTTGCGCCTAGTACTGCAGCAGCAATACTTGTGGATAGCCCACTTTCATGTCCAGAATAGCCAATTGGATTATTTGGAAATATTTCAATTAATGTTCTGATCATATTTAAATTTAATTCCTCAGGAGGGCATGGGTATGTGCTTGTTGTGTGAAGGATAGCTAGTGGGTTATTTTTTAAAATCTCAAATGCCTTCAAAATCTCATCCATAGTAGACATCCCCGTTGACATGACTAGTGGAAGTTTTGTGTCTGAATGTGCTTCTAATAATGCTTTATCTGTAATGGAAGCAGACGCAATTTTTAATACGGGAGGATTATATTGTAATAGAAAATCTAATGAATCTGTATCCCAACATGATGCAAACCAATCAATCTCGAGTTCAAGGCAGTACTTTGCTATTTCATCATATTCTTTTTTCCCAAATTCAATTCTGTGCTTATACGCTAAATATGTCATTTCTCCCCAGGGAGTCTCCCTAAGTTTATCTTTCATGTCTTCTGGTGTTGAGAGGTCTGGATTTCTTTTTTGAAATTTAACAGCTGAAAACCCTGCTTTCTTTGCTTCTAATATAATTTTTTTTGCTATGTCTAAATCACCATTGTGGTTTATACCAACTTCACCAATGAAATAAACTCCATCATTATTGTTGATTCTATTTTCTATAATTTCGAATGGCATCATAAGAATTATAGTGAAATAAAATAATCTAGAGTATGATTATTTAGGTGAAGAGTGTTTTTATAATACCAGCAAGATCTGGTAGTAAAGGTATCCCAAATAAAAATCTCAAACTAATTAATGGTATACCAATGTTTGTTTGGTCAATTATTCATGCTAGTTTTATAGCTAATAATGAAGACCATATCATAGTGTCCTCAGACAGCGATTATTACTTAAATATTGCAAAAAGATGGGGAGCTACTGCTATAAAGAGGCCCCTTGAACTTTCAAAAGACACTACTTTAACCGAACCCGTTATGACGCATGCTATTTCAAATATTAATTTGGATTTTGATGACAATATTGTCTTGTTGCAACCAACTAGTCCCTTACGAAGTAAAGAATTAATGATAAGTCTAAAGAAAAAATTAAATACGTCCCTTTCAGCTATTTCATTAACTGAAAGTTATGAATTTAATTGGATTCGTACCGATGAAAATTTAGTTAAACCATTATATAAAGATAGGCCAAGAAGACAAGACATGATTCCTAAGTTGTCTGAAAATGGTTCAATTTATTTTACAAAATACAAATTATATAAAAATCAACAAAACAGAGTACATAAAAAAGCTGATCCTTTGATTTTAAATATAAATGAGTCAATTGAAATTGATAATATAGAAGAACTTAAAATAGTAAATTCAATTTCAAAAACATTTAATAAAGAATGGTTAAAAGAAGTATTTAATGGAATTAAGATAAAGAATGTTTTTTTAGATATAGACGGTGTTTTTGCTAAAAACATAAAAAGTAGCTCTTCAGACGATAGATTTTACTCTACTCAAGACTCAAACACTATAAGAAAAATTATTCGAAATAATATAAATGTAGTTCTTATTTCAAGTGAAAAAAATACTCACTCTAATGAGTTGTTCAACAAGGTCGGTCTTAAAAAAGTTTACTTTGGTGTAGAAAATAAATTAGAGTTCATAAAAGAATATATAAAAAATAACAAATTAAACAAAAAAGAATCAGTTTTTATGGGCAATGATTCCCAAGATATAGAATGTTTAAAATATTTTGATTTTTCAGCTGTACCTGATGATGCAAATAAATCTGTAAAAAAATATGCAAAGTTCATTATTGATAAACCAGGTGGTAACGGAGCAATTACTGAACTGTCTAATTTAATATTTAATTAATTTTTTTTAATGGAAAAGTTCCTATAAATTTTTATAATTTGCTATTTTAAAATGATAAAGATATGCCATTGGCTATCAGTATTCTCTTAAAAAATTTTCTAAGTCTTCCGGAGTTCCAATTCCCCACATCTTATCAATTTCATTAATAATGAACTTTTTACCTTTTTCGATTCCTTGATTGTAAACTGGACAAACATAAAATTCATTGTTAACTCTGATGTTTTTGCGTATCATTTCCTCTGCAGAATCAACATAGTCCTTGCCTTTTTTCCAAAAATATACTCCTACAGTTGCATGACTGCTAATTGGGTTTTTTTCGGCAACTTCGGTAACTAATCCTTCATTATTAATTTTTGCATAGGACCATTTTGGGTGTGTTGCTGGGAATGTGAGAATACCCCCGTCAACATATTTGTTCATGAAAGAATATAAAACTTCACTTGGGTTCCATTCAATAAATTGGTCCGAATTAGCTATAATTAAAGGCGATTCATTGTCTATGAATTCCTTAGCTAATAGAGTTGTTGAAGCTGCTCCCTCAGTAATTCCATCTGTAATAACTATATTAGAGTTTGGCTTAATTAGTTTAAGCATTTGGTCAATATTGTATTTTTCAATATGTTCTTGTAAAACTATAAATGTAAAGTTTGCATCAATATTTAAATTTTCAACAACCAACTGTATCATTGGCTTACCTTTGACTTCTATGAGTGGTTTTGGGAAAACATAGCCCTTATCAGCGAATCGAGAACCCCTTCCAGCCATTGGTATAAGTACATTTAAGTCTTTATCGATATAAGTATTAAGGTTACTATCTATCCTTTTTGAATCCATATTTAGTATTTTATCAATTAGTTTTTCATCTAGATCGTTTGGTTCATTAATAAAGATTGTATTGCATCCACTCATTTTTGCAGCAAGCCTACCAACAGGTGAGTCTTCTACAATTACAGTTTCATTAGGTTTGATTGAAAATTTAATCATTGCAGCCCAATACATTTCAGGATGAGGTTTAGAATTTTTTACATCTTCATTCGAATAAACTGAATCAAAAAAATCAAATATCCCTAAATTTTTTAAAACTGTTTTTACAGTTTTATTGATACTATTTGAGCAGCACACTAATTTTATGTTTGCTTTTTTTAGTGCAGATAAGTATGATTTTAGATTTTCATTAGGAACAATTTTTTCAAGTAGCCTATTTGTAATTTCTTGTTTTTTAAACCATATTTGATCATAGAACTTAGAATCTAATCCTTTATTGATAGTAAGAAGCTCTAATTTTTTCTTTGTTGACAGGCCGTCATACATATTTAGATGTTCTTCTTTTGAAATAATAAATTTCTTGTCAACCTCTTTAAGCGCTGAATTAAGAGCATCAAAATGAAACTCTTTTGATTCATATAAAACACCGTCTAAATCAAATATAACTAATTTAATCACAATTTATAGCTTAATAAATTATACAAATTTAAGAAGTTAAATAATTCAATTGAAATAAAATATAGATATGAGTGAAATATTAATATCCCATAGGGGAAACCTTATTGGACCAAATCTCGATTTGGAAAATAATCCAGATCATATTGTAAAAAATGTTTTACCTAAATTTAATTGTGAAGTTGATTTAAGATATGATGTTAAAAAAAATAAATTTTATTTAGGACATGATTTTAATCAGTATGAAATAGAGTTTTCATGGTTAGAAGAAAATAGTGAAAAGCTTTGGATCCACTGTAAAGATTTTTTCTCTTTAAATCATCTTATCAATATGTCTTCTGATTTAAATTATTTTTGGCATGAAAATGACTCTTTTACAATCACTAGTAAAGGATATATATGGACTTATCCAAATTCAAATTTTTATAGTAATAAATCAATTAATGTTAATTTGGGACAACATATTAATAAACAAAATTGTTACGGAATATGTAGTGATTATGTACAAAATTTAATAATCTCATAAATCTGACTAATTTATTAATAGGAATCAATCTTGTGTTTATTAGTAAATACAAATAAAAATAGTAATTAACAATTACTATAAAGAAATAGACTAATCCTTGCTATGAACAATACAAAAAATAACACAAGCCGAATTGGACTAATAATACAGGGCCCTATGCTGTCTTCTGGAGTAAAAGGGCCTTTGCTTAGAGATAAAAATTTTATAAATGAAAAAAACGATAATAACTATGTTGAATTTAATTGTCTAGAAAATGTAATAAAATTGGCTCAAAGTGGTCAAAAATATTTTGATTATATTGTGCTCTCAACCTGGGAATCAGATTTTGATTTTATCTCATTAGAAAATAATTTTTTTGATAAGGTAATCATCAGTAATGAAAAGTATTTTGAAAAAATATATTTAAAAAATAATATATTTAATCAAAATTACAAAAAACAGTTCCATACGATAAAAATGGCTTCAAGCTTTTTAAAGAATAAAGATTTAGATTTTATAGTAAAAATAAGAACTGATTTATTTGTTAACGTTCAAGAACTTTATCAAGAATGCTTATATGCCTTAAATAAAAAAACAATTTTAATTAACAATGGCATAAGAGATAAAAAGCGGTTCTTGGAATTAGATGATTTTATATTTGGGTCAGAATCAAATTTTTTCTTAGATTGGATGGGTAACTTAATGAATATCGAATTCAAAAATTGGGGAGGTGCTCATCATAGATTAATGATGTCCTATTTATGGACAAAATATAAGAATAGTTTCAAATTTAGAGAAATCTTATTTTTTCATAAAGATATTGTTAATAATTCAAAAAGTATCTCAAAAAAGGCAATTAAGGAATGGAGCAAATTTCATATTTTAGATGAAGAATTTTGGAAAGATTCACAACTTAGAGGTGAAGACCTAGACACACGTTATTATGACTTTGAGCCTGTATTGCCTTTATTAGAAAAACATAAAATAAAATATAATTTTCGACTATTTTTTAAATGGTTTGTAAATAAAGACAATATATAGATTAAAAACTTTCTGGCCTGAGTCAGTGATCGTAGAATAAAACAGACTTCAAGACTGAGGAGCTCTATGTTTGATCTATCAAAAGAAATCTATAAAATTTTCAAATATTTTAAAGTGCGAATTGCAAAATATATGATTAAGAAAAAAACAATTATGGCAGAAGAAATTTGTACAATGCTAAGTCCCGGAGGAATATATAGGATGAGGCTCAGTATGCCCGATACACCCCAGAAAATTACTTGAAATAATAATTTTTTTCTTTCTTTAAAGTCATCTGATTCTTTTAACTTATTAAGTCTTTTTCCAATTATGTCAGCAATGAGAGAAAACAACACTTATATCCCCATCTAAAACTTAAAAAATTTTTCATTTGTAAGTATTTTATTTATTTTCATAATCTACAAGACATTCTTGAGATATGAGATTTTCTTGACATGAATCAATTATATTATGAAGATTTCCAAAAGTAGTTTTTTGAAAATAAGGAATTGCAATATCAACAAAGATAAAAAGCACTATCAAAAATTTTAATATGTCGTACTTTGGAAGTTTTGTTTGAAAAAACAAAAATAAACCTGAAATAAATATGAATAGTAAAATTAAAATTTTCCAATTATCTATATAAAATATCAATGATGTTGTCAAAACAAATAAATCTAACCTTGATTCCAGAATCTTAAAATGCAGTAAATATATTAGGCTCACTATTAAAACTATTGTGAAATGTTGTGAATAACGCATCCATTTTGTTGGACTTAGAATCCAAAACCATAGATATGAAGCGATCGTTGAACATGCAAGGGGTATTGCTATTTGTCCAAAAAAATTATCTATCTCACTTTTATTTTTAATAATTAAATACACAAAGAATATTGGAATAATAGAAATTCTGATTAAGTCATAGTTGTTCCATGATGATACTTCCGATATTATATCTGAGTTTTCGATCCCTACACTCTGATGTCCAACGATTAAAGAGAAAAGATTTTTAATGTAATCAAAAATATTACCGTTTTCATATCTAGAGTTAACCAATATAAGCCATGAAAATAATGGAATAGAGAAAAATAAAGAGTCATTTGCAAAGGTTCTAAGTTTTTTTTCATTGAATAAAATTATGATATAAAAAATCACGAATGGTAAAAGTGTTAACAATTTACCAAAAAATATTGAAAAACTAAATAAAATCATTGCCAAGCTTCTATGTTTATTGAAGATATAAATTGAATTAATAAAAAGAATCACTGAAGCAAATTCTCCAATCATATACAAAGAACCCTGCCACCAAGGAATTAAAATTAATGAGAAACTATTCATAAATAATAAAAATTTATATTCAGATTTGTAAATTTTTGAAATCGCAAAGGATAAAAATAGTTGCAATAAAAGTATCCAATAAAAGTTTGATATCCTAGCAATAACAAGTTTTGAAGTTAGATTCCATCCTATTACCCCTCCAACAGCCGAAATTGGGCCTGAAGTCAAAAATACACTATAGCTGCCTCCAATAAAATCTCCGGCATTGAAATCAAAAGTTTCAAAAAAACTTACATTTGATGAGAGAGATATATATTCATCAATAAATTTCGGAATCCTAACTGCTTTTGTTCTAATGTAATCAAATAGATAATAATTTTGAATGATTAAAGCTGGAAAGAGTAAATATTTAAATGTTTTATGAGTATTCTGAATTAAGTACCTTATAATTTTTTTAAACTTTGAAAATATATTTATGTAATACTTTTTTTTAATGAATCTATATGCACAAAAAGAACCAAAAATTATTAGTAGTATTGCCAACCCTATATCGAAAATTGTGGTTATAGAAGTCCTAAAACCTCCTTCAACATAATGGTGACATTCAGAAAAAGAATTAACTGTTGCAGCATCACCCCAAAAATTATATAAATTTATAGGTGTGAAATTTGGATCAATATCAAATACAAAGTTAGAACCAGTTACTTTTTGTTTTTGATACCCGGCTGGGATATCACCACAAATAAATTCAATTTCTTCAATATTCATAAGAAGTTATATTTAGTGATGTGGCCAGAGGCAGAATCGAACTGCCGACCCCTTGTTTTTCAGATATGGGGAAACCTTTCAGGCCTATTCCATTTTAACTTATTCATCTACAATTATCGCTCGTTAGTGAGACCAACCTCAAGTCAATGAGTGGTAACTGAAAGAGACTTCATCAACTAGC
>MDTB01144659.1_pt1 | contig 12845 bp, 9 predicted proteins | sample 811161 | NCBI WGS metagenome assembly MDTB01 (sample SAMN05326650, study PRJNA326480) | marine metagenome | isolation source: seawater | place: Mediterranean Sea | collected 2009 | reverse complement strand
TATAGGAGAAAATTTTTTAAAAGAATCCAACGTTGTACTTATTTTGGGGGATAATTTTTTCCATGGAAATGATTTCGTCAAACTTTTACAAAAAAATTATTCAAATAATAATGGGGCTTCAATTTTTGTTTACCCAGTTATTGATCCAGAAAGATATGGAGTAATAGAAATTGATTCCAAAGGCAACGTTATTGGAATTGAAGAAAAGCCATCAAAACCAAAAAGTAAATTAGCCATAACAGGCATTTATTTTTATGACAATACTGTTATAAAGAAAGCGCAGCAACTTAAACCTTCCAAAAGAGGAGAACTTGAAATATCAGATTTAAATGAATTATTTTTAAAGGAGGGTAATCTAATTGTTGAAAAAATGGGAAGAGGCATGACTTGGCTTGACGCTGGCACATTCGAATCACTTCATGAAGCATCTTATTATGTTAAATCACTTGAAAAAAGACATGGACTAAAGATTGGATGTCCTGAAGAAGTAGCTTGGAGAATGAAATTTATTGATGATCAACAGCTTTATTATTTATCTAAATCAAGTTTAAATAGTAATTATGGAAGTTACTTGAAATCAATTATTAATGAAAATAATTACTTAACAGAAAATGTTAATAGTTTCATTAGATAAATATTAATGAATATTGAAACTCTTACCTCAAACAATGGCAATACACTTAAAGGTCCTTATTTGATTATTCCTAAAGTTTTTGAAGATTCAAGAGGGTGGTTTTTAGAGACTTGGAATCAATTAACTTTTGAAAAAGTTTTAGGTCATAAAATTAAATTTACGCAGGATAATCATTCTTTTTCTAATCTTGGTGTACTGAGAGGACTTCATTATCAGGGCGTTAAATCTCCTCAAGCAAAACTTTTAAGATGTGTCTCTGGATCAATTTATGATGTTATTGTCGATATAAGAAAAAGTTCTCCAACATTTGGAGAATGGGCGAGTACAAACCTTGATAGTAAAAATAAACATATGGTTTGGATACCAATTGGTTTTGCTCATGGTTTTTTATCATTAAAACAAAATACAGAGGTTTTTTACAAAACTACAAATAATTGGAACAAAAATGAGGAAAGAATAATTAAATGGAATGACAAAAGTTTAAATATAAAATGGCCGATGAGAGAATTTAACATTTCAAAAATTATAATATCTTCAAAAGACAAATCAGGTTGTTCATTTGATAAGGTGGAAATTTTTGATTGATAATTATGAAAGTTCTATTAACTGGTTCAACAGGCCAAGTGGGGCAAGAAATATTAAACTCAATACCACCCAATATTAAAATAATTAATCCCTCTAAAAGGGAACTAGATTTATCAGATTTCAAGTCTTGCGAGAAAATAGTAATAACTGAAAGACCTGATTGGGTAATCAACTGTGGGGCTTACACATCAGTTGAGAGTGCAGAGCAAAATATACAACTTGCTAAAAAAATAAACAGCTATGCACCTCAAGCATTTACAAGAGCACTTAATCAAATTAATGGGAATTTATTACAGCTAAGCAGTGACTTTGTATTTGATGGTTCTAAAAATATTCCATATAATGAAAACGACCTTAAAAATCCTATTTGTCATTATGGTCATACTAAATCATTAGGAGAGAAGCTTATTCAAAAAACTATAGGGAATTTAGAAAATGCGACCATTTTAAGAACAAGTTGGGTAATAAGTACTAGGAGAGATAATTTTCTACTTAAAATGCTTAAACTTCATTCAGAGAGAAATACTATAAATGTGGTTTCTGATCAGTATGGGGCACCAACAAGTGCGAAATATTTAGCAAAAGCTTGTTGGAAATTAATTAAATTAAAGAAAATAAAAAAAATTCCTTTCATTATTCATTGGTCTGATTATGGGATTGCAAGCTGGTACGAATTAGCTGTAGCCATCGGAGATGTTGCCTTTGATTTAGGAATTATAAAAAAGAGGGCAATAATAAATCCAATAAGATCAACTGAATATCCTTCAAAAGTAAAAAGGCCTAAATACTCAGTGCTAAATATTCAAAGCTCATCAAAGTTTTTGCAATTAAAACCAAATCATTGGAGAAATAATTTAATAGAAACTTTAAAAGAGTTTAAGGGAAAAAATGAGAATTAGTAAATAATGATACGTACCAGGAATAATTTTTATGAAAATAAAAGAATTCTTATAACAGGGGGGGCAGGCTTCATTGGTGCTGCAGTAATTCGAAGACTTTTGAAGGAATATAAAATTAAAATATTCAACATAGACAAACTGAGTTATGCAAGTAATTTAACTTCAATAAAACAATGCTTAAATTATTTAAAATTAGAAAACTCTTCAAGGTATAATTTTTTAAAAGTGGATCTATGTAATAGCAAAGAGACCTCCTTAGCAATTAAATCTATTAACCCAGATTTCGTTATGCATCTGGCTGCTGAAAGCCATGTAGACAGATCAATTGCGGGACCAAGGACTTTTTTAGAGAGTAATATTCTGGGTACCTTTAATCTTTTAGAGTCAGTAAGAGAACACTATAAAACATTAACAATTTCTAGAAAAAAATTTTTCAGATTCCATCATATTAGTACTGATGAAGTTTTTGGGAGTCTAGGGAAAGAAGGTTCTTTTGATGAAAGATCCCCATATTATCCGAGAAGTCCTTATTCAGCTAGTAAAGCATCCAGTGATCATCTAGTAAAAGCATGGCATAACACTTATGAACTTCCAACCTTAATTTCTAATAGCAGTAATAACTATGGCCCCTGGCAACTACCAGACAAATTAATCCCAAAAATTATATTTAATGTTCTTAATCAAAGAGAAATTCCAATATATGGGGATGGTAGCAATATAAGAGATTGGATTTTTATTGAAGATCACGTAGATGCACTTTTAAAGGTTTTATTTCATGGCAAAATAGGGGAAAGTTATTGTATTGGGGGTAATGAAGAAAAATCAAATCTTCAAATAGCTCTTTTTATCTGCGACTATCTTGACAAGTCTCTCCAAAGTAAAACACCAAATTCTAAACTTATAACTTTTGTAAATGATAGATTGGGACATGATTTTAGATATAAATTAAATACAAACAAGATTTCTAAAGAAATGAATTGGAACCCAAATTTCAATTTTGAAATAGGTTTAGGAAATACTATTAATTGGTATCTAATGAATCGTGAATGGCTTAACAATTCTTTAGAAAAAAAGCATATTAAGTAATAATTTGTTTTAAATTCGGAACTTAAAGCACAACTAATTGTTTTGAAAAATATATGTTTATAAAATACGGCTATTATTATTTAGTAAAAGTTCGACACTGTTAATTATTTAAGATATTTTAGTAATTATGTCAGATAACATTATCCCTGTAATATTATGTGGAGGTTCAGGCAGTCGTTTATGGCCTTTATCTAGGCAGTCTTATCCAAAACAATTTTGGTCTTTAATAAACAACTCGAAATATTCCTTACTACAAAATACCTACTTAAGAATTAAGAATATTCCAAATCTACAAAATCCCTTAATTATTACAAATGAGAGGTATAGATTCTTGGTTCTAGAGCAGATGAGAGAAATAAATATTGAGAACCTAGAAATAATTTTAGAACCTGAAGGAAGAAATACAGCTCCTGCAATAGCTTTAGCAGCTTTGCATTCAATTTCAAATTCAGAAAAAGACCAAACTCTATTAATTTTTTCAGCAGATCATTTCATTGATGAAGTTAAAGATTTTGAAATTACAATTCAGAATTGTATTAAAAATATGCAAAATGAAAATATCTATATCTTCGGAGCTACACCTACGAAACCAGAAACAGGTTATGGATATATAGAAATTGAAAATCCTGAGACCCCCGACAAAACTAATAGATCTCCAATAAAAGTAAAGAGATTTGTTGAAAAACCTAAAAAAGAAGATGCAATTAAATTTCTAAATTCAGGGAATTTTCTTTGGAATAGTGGTATATTCCTTTTTAAATCGAAAACAATAATAGACCAACTTTATAAATACTCCCCACAAATTTTGAAACAATGCAAAGATTCCCTCCAAATTGAACAAAAAGATAATTATTTCATAAGGCCAATTAAAGAATATTTTTTAAAATCTCCTGACCTATCAATTGATGTGGCCGTGCTAGAAAAAAGTGTTTCAGTCTTTGTAATTCCATTTAATGTAGGCTGGAGTGATATTGGTGATTGGGAGAAAATATGGGAAATATCACCAAAAGATGAAAATGGTAATTCATGTAGTGGTAGTGGTAGTGTCTTTTTAGAAGAAAGTAATGATTCTTATATTTATAGCCAAAGTAGATTTGTAGTTGGAATTGGAATAGAGCATCTAACCATAATAGATAATGATGATTCTTTATTAATAATGGACAAAAATAAAAATTATTTATTAAAAGAAACAGTAAATACTTTAAAAAAAAGAGGTCAGAAAGAGAGTTTTTCGCATAATAAACAATATAGGCCGTGGGGATCTTATCAAACTATTAATTGTGGTAAGAAATGGTTAGTTAAAGAGATAATAGTAAAGCCTGGAGAAAAATTGTCTTTGCAAAGTCATTTACATCGTGCAGAACATTGGATAGTAGTAAATGGAACTGCTTTAGTAGAATTGGATGGAGTTGAGAAACTTGTTAAAGAGAATGAAAGCGTTTACATACCTCTTGGATCTAAGCATAGATTATGTAATCCAGGAAAAATTGATATTAATCTTATAGAGGTTCAAACTGGTTCACACTTAAGCGAAGAAGATATTACAAGATATGATGATGTTTATGGTAGAAAAACTTTTAATTAAATTATTACTCAATTAACTTTTTTTTTATTTTCGAATAAAACACTACCTAATTTATTTAAAATATAGTAACTTGATAAATAAATTTAGTTTTGATGAGATTGTTAATTAAAGTACTATCAACATATTTAATTATTTTTACATCCTTATTTTTTTCACAAGAAGTATATTCCGATATTAGGGTTATATCTTTGGATAATAAGAATAACAAATTCACTACAAAGGTTTTAGAAAGCTATCTCCCAAAATATTTTTTAGGGCCAGGAGATGTCTTATCAATAAAGATATATAAATTTGATACTTTTAATTCTACATTAACCATTATGCCCGATGGATATATTAATCTCCCAAGAATTAGGCCATTACAAGTGAATGGTTTATCTATTGAAAAAGCAAATGCTTTAATTACAAAAGAGTATAAAAGAATCCTAAAAAATCCAATTATTTATATCGACCTCATAAATGCAAGGCCTATCAGAGTTAGCATTGGAGGAGAAGTTCAAAAGCCAGGGATCTACACAATGAATACATCTGAAAGAAATTTAATATCCAACTCAGACGGCGGGGAATCGATGACTGTTGAGAGCAAGGGATGGCCCTCTATTTTTGAATTGGTTCAAAAGTCTGGTGGATTAAAAAGTAATGCAGACTTTAGGAGCATCAAACTTAAAAGATTAAATAGAGAAGAAAATAAAGTTGAAGAAATAGGAATAAACTTATGGAATTATCTTAGTTCTGAGGGAATTAATAAAAACTTCCCTGTTTATGATGGTGATAGTGTTTTTGTATCTAAAACTTCTAAATTAACTCAAAATGAAAAATCAATAATTTCAAAATCAAACTTAGCACCCTCTACAATTACAGTTACAGTTATTGGAGAAGTAATTAATCCTGGTCAAACAACTATAACCTCAAACAGTCCAATACAAAATGCCATATTAAATGCAGGTGGATACACCTCAAAGGCTAATAAATTAAAGATAACTTTACTAAGACTTCAAGATGATGGAAAAATAAAAAAAGAAGTTATTAATTCCAAAAACGATAAATTATTAGATGAAGGTAATACCTTCCTAAAAGATAGAGATGTTGTATTTGTTGATAATAATGTTTTATCAAAAACTGCTAATAATTTAAAATCTATTATTGAACCAATCTCTCCTTTAGTAAATGCAGCAACAATATATAAAGTTTTTTTTGGAGAATAAATGGCAATGCTAGAAATCCCCTCTCAATTAAGAGAAATAATAAATAATAGAGAAGATTTGGATAAATTAGATTATCTTAAAAAAGTAAACGAAAGAAAACTAATAGTTTGGGTAATATTACATGGATTTAATGAATATCCAAAATTAAAATTTGGGAATGTAGAGAATAATAATGTATTGAAATGGCTGGCATATGCCTCGTCAGACAAATCGTTTAAAAACATTCCAAAAATTGTTTTAGGTATTTGGGACATTTTTAAATCTCATGAGAGGAGATGGCCATTCCCTCATCTAAATACTTTTTATCAATTTTGGATAAAAAAAAATTGGAAGAAGTTGGGGTTAGATTTACCAGAATATACTAACTTATTTCTTAATGATCTTAACCAAATTGGCATCTTTAACTATTTGATTTATGAGATTTTGTGGAAGGTAAGAAAACCACTTTCCCTACAAACAAAAAAATTTTTTGGATTCAACCTAGACTTTTATTTCGCGAAGAAATTACAAGGATGGCAAATACAAATAAATGTGGTGAATGCTTTAGTCTACAGAGAATTAAAAACACGACTTAGTGAAGCTAAGTTTGGAGTGGTTGGAGTTTTTATAGAGCCTTTGGGGACAATGGTTCTATTTTTATTTCTTTTCTCAGTAATTAGAAGGAGCAGAGGGCCGCTTGACATAATTCTTTTCCTTGGCACAGGTATTCTTTTTTTTACATTATTTAGTGATATAGCAATAAGAAGTTCGAATGCTATGAGTGCAAACGAAGCTTTATTTTTCTATAAGCCAGTTAAGCCAATTGATACAGTAATAGCAAGAACTCTAGTAGAAACAGGTTTATACGGAATAGTTTATTTAGTGATATTATTTACTGTTTTTCTGATAAGACAGAAATTTATCCTAAATGATATTTCTGTCTTAGTTCAGGTATTTATAGCTTTAGTTATTTTTTCATTTGGGGTTGGCTTGTTTTTAGTGGTTGCCACTTTTATTTATCCCTTCCTCAATCAAATAATACCTTTAACAATAAGACCAATATGGTTCATTTCAGGAGTCTTCATATCCCTTAATCAATTGCCGCAATTTATCAGGCCCTACATAGCATGGAACCCCATATTACAAGCAATAGAAATAGCAAGACACTCACTTGAAGAAGAATATTTATTAAATCCTTTAATATCTTTGAATTATTTGTGGAGTTGTGCAGTCATTTCTCTTTTCTTGGGCTTATGGGTTTACTCTTATAATGAAAAGAGGTTATTAACTAGATGATAGAAGTAAAAAATCTAACCAAAAGTTATCTCTATAAAGGAAAAAAAAATTATGTATTTAAAGATCTTAATTTTAAGATTGAAACAGGCGAATCAGTTGCTATTTTAGGCCGAAATGGAGCCGGTAAAAGTACTCTACTTCAAATTTTAGGAGGGATAGATATGCCTGATTCAGGAACCATTAAATCTGATCGGAAAATAAGTTGGCCCGTAGGATTGGTAGGTGGATTTCAAGGGAGTTTAACGGGGAGAGAAAATGTAACTTTTGTATCTAAGATATATGCAAGAAATGAGAAGGAAATTATTAAAGAAAAAGTCAATGAAGTAATGAGATTTGCGGAGTTGGGGAAATATTTTGACAGGCCATTCAAAACTTATTCAAGTGGAATGCGTTCACGAGTTACTTTTGGTTTATCAATGGCTTTTGAGTTTGATGTTTATCTTATAGATGAAGTAACAAGTGCTGGAGATGAAAGATTTAGACAAAAAAGTAGAGAGATTTTAGAAAAAAAGCACTTATCATCTGATTTTATAATGGTTGACCATAATTTATGGGGTCTAAAACTTCATTGCGATAGAGCTTTACTTCTTCATAATGGCGGTTTGATAGAATTTGAAGATGTAAATAAAGGAATTTCGTACCATAAAAAACTCTTGCTTGAAAAATTACCACACGAAACTAACTAATGAAACTAATAACCCAAGTATCTAGAATCTTAACTAAATCTCTTAATCTTTTTTCTAAGAATAATAAGAATAGCTCCAAAACAAATATTGAAAAAAATAAGAGAAAGGCCTTCGCAAGTGTAATAGTAATACCAGTATTTGTCTCTCTTACCTACTTTTATTTTATTGGCAGAAGCAGATATTTTGTTAGATCAGATGTAATCGTCAGAAAAGCATCATCAGACACCACAAATTCTCTCAGCATTGCAAATATCATTGGAGCTGGAAATCAGAGTTCTTTAGAAGATGCGTTATTTCTGCAAACTTATTTAGAATCTCCACAAGTTCTTAATGATTTAGAAAAAAAAATCAACTTTAATCTTGCTTATGCAAAGAAGGGATTAGATTTCTATGCTGGGTTATCTAAAAACCCTACAAAAGAAAAAAAATATAACCTTTTCAGAAAACAAGTTTCGATGACTCTAAATGAAAGATCAGGAATATTAAGAATTAGAAGTCTTGCTTTCGATCCACATACAGCATATGATTTTAATCTATTTTTAATCCGACAAGCAGAAAACTTTGTCAATGAATTAAATCAATCAATATACAAAGAACAATTAAATTTCTTAGAGACACAAGTTTCTGCAAATGCAGAAAAGTTAAAAATTGCTAATAAAAATTTAGCGAATTTTCAAAAATTATACAAAATACTAGATGTACAATCTGAGGCAAACTTATCTACTTCTTTTATATCTCAATTAGAGTCTCAATTAGTTAGTCTAAAAGTTGAATTGTCTTCAATTCAAAGAAGATTTATTGATGATAACTCACCAGAAATTAGAATATTAAAAGATCAAATCATAGAATTAAGAGATCAAATTGCAATTGAAAGAAATCTTTTGGTTAATCCAACAGGAAAAGACTTCAGTAAAAGAATTATAGAAATGGAGCAATTAAAAAACAGAGTTCAATATGCTTCAGATTTATATATTGCATCCATTAAAGCTGCAGAAAAAGCTAAAGTTGATAGTATTCAACAGCAAAGATTTTTAGCTATTATTTCATCTCCACAATTGCCACAGGAGCAATGGCAATACTGGAGGCACCGAGGATTCTTTACTACATTTGCCATAATTTTTATATGTATTTCAGTAACAAAATTTTTATTAGGGATGGCAGAAAGCCATAATAATTAAATTTTTTTATGATTAGGGTAAATATAAACAAATATTTTTTAAAGCTATTTTATTTTTTATTACGCAAAAAATGGTTAATAACTTTAGAGGATCCTTTGCAACATGTTAATTTAAAAAAAAATAATTTTTTTCTAGAAAACAAAGAAATTAACCCTCCTGAGAAACAAAAAATATGGTTTATAAGCGAAAAAAAAATCAAAAAAGGGTGGTATTTTTTTGGGATTCTACACTTTGGTGAAAATAAAAATTGTATTACTAAAATTTCTTCATCTCCTTATTACAAACAAGGTCGTCCAACTTTTCCCTTTAGACGAAGATGGCGAGTAATTAGAAATGCCAACAGAGTTAATTTAATCTTTGAAATAAGTCAAATAAAATCATCAATTAAGATTAAGGAAATATGGTTAATACCTATTCCTTTTTTATTTGCTTGGAAAAAAATTAGAAGAAAAATTATAAATTTCTCTTCATATAATTTTATCAAATCAATTTACAAACCCTTTATATGGAGAAAATATAATAGGATCTTCGAAAAACAAATAAAAAAACATCAAAAATTTAATTATCAAGATTGGATTAAACATGTAGAAAAATCGCTACTTAAAAAGTTAAAAAATAAATCTAAGAAAAGTTCTATATGGACATTATTAGAGAATTTAGATCAAGTTGAATTAAAAAAAGTTAACTGGGTAATAGCAAAAAAACAAAATTCAAAACTTTCTAAGAATATAAATGATATTGTAAATTTTATTAATACGAGCAATGAGAAAATTGATATTGCTTATGGTGATGAAGATCACATATCTAATTACAATCAAAGAAGCGATCCAATTTTTAAACCTTCATGGAACAGAGAACTTTTTTGGTCTGATCCCTTTTATAGTTCCCACTGGATAATTTCATTTAAGTTATTCAATGAGGTATTTAAAAAACCTAGATTTTATAAAAATATTACTTATGAAGAATTAACTTTCAAGTTAATAGAGTATATTCTGAAAAAAAAAAGATCCTCTAATATTAAGCATCTTCCTTTTATAGTAAGTCACAGATTGAGTAGATATTACAATTTTTATGATAATTATTTTCTTGAAGACTATAAAAAAAAATTATTTAAACATATTTCTGAAGTTATCTCTCAAAATATTAAAGTAAAAGAAGATAATTTGGACAGAAGAAACTTATTTATAACTTGGCCTTTACCTAAAAAAACTTTATTAACAGTAATAATTCCTACAAAAGATAAATTATCTTTATTAGAGAGATGTATAAATTCTTTATATAAATACTCACCTGGGTGTGACTTAGAAATAATAATAGTTAATAATAATAGTTTTGAAAAAAGTACACACATATATCTAGATGAATTTAAGGAGAAATCCACTCCAAATTGTTTGACTAAAGTAATCAATTATCACGATGTATTTAATTATTCAAAAATAAATAATCTAGCCGTACAAAAATCATCTGGAGATACTATCTTGTTATTAAATAATGACGTAGAATTTAAAACCTCAAATTGGGGAATTAATTTAGCCTCAAATGCACATAGAAGTGATATTGGTTGTGTAGGGGCTAAACTTTTGTTTGAAGACAATACCGTTCAACATGCAGGTGTTATTCTTGGTATTGGAGGAGTTGCAGGTCACAGTCACAAATACTTTAATTCTAACTCGGAAGGATATTGTAGAAGATTAAATTTAGTACAAGAATATTGCGCTGTTACTGCTGCATGCCTTTGTATTACAAAATTTAAATGGTTAAAAATTGGAGGTCTAGACGAGATTAATCTTTCAGTAAATTATAATGATGTAGATTTCTGTCTAAGAGCTAGGCAACACAATCTCAAGAATATATATCTTCCTTATGTAAAAGCCTTACATTTAGAGTCAAAAACCAGAGGTAAACCCCAAGGAGAAACTTACATTCAATGGAGAAAAGAATACAAATTCATGCAAAAAAAATGGACTAATTTATTACATCAAGATCCTTTTTATAGTCCACATTTAAGCAAACTTGAAGAAGATTGGTCTATCTCAATAAATGAAACAGATATTCTGATAAGATGAATGATTATTTATTTATCTTTTCTATTCTATTCTTATACCTCTCCCCACACATTTCTTTTGATATAAATTGCTTTACCCAAAAAATATATTCTTCTGAGTTTAATTTTTTTCCATTATAAATTTTGATCATATCTTCAGATGCTTTTTTAATATCAGGATCAGCCCAAGATTGTCCTTTCCAAAAAGGATATGTTCCTGGCAAAACGTTAATTAATTTAAAAGGAACTAAATGAATAAATTCTTCTTTACAGAAATCAGTATTACCTCCCCAATTAGTAGTTATAATTTCTAATCCTAACTGGATACATTCTGCTATTATCCTGCCAAAGCCCTCAGCTCTGTGCAAGGATACAAGGACATCACAGCATCCATACAAATTAATTAAATCTTTATGTTCAAGATCTTCTTCCATGATTTTTATCCTTTTATCTAATTTTGCTATATGTTTCAGCTTCTCCCAATCTCTATTATTTGCTAAAGGTTTAAATGTTTTTATTATTAAATTTACATTTTGATTATTTAAAGAATTGGGATAATCTGGATTGAAAGCTCGCTGAAAAGACTTAATTGCCCCCCAAGGATTTTTTCTTTCAACATAAGACTCAAGATCAAATGAACATAAAAAAACCAAGTTTTCTTTAGGTATTTTAAATTTATTCCTAAAGAAATTTCTTTGGCTTATGTTAAATGGTTCAAGATTTATATCGTCATATTCAACACATAATGGCATTAATAGTTTTGGTTTTCTGAATTCATGTAAAGATTCCATAATAAAGCTTGATGAGACCCATATTTCATCAAGAAAATTAAAAATCTCATTTAATTCTTCAGGCCACTTTTTAAATTCCCAGGGTAAATAACCAATAAAATATTTGTTTTCAAAATAGCTTTCTAATTTTGAAGATAAATACCAGGCACAATCCAAAGGATTTAAACAGAGTATCGTAATTGATCTGTTACTTTTAATTTGAAATTTACTTTGAAAAGAATGATTTTTTTTTCTTTTAATATTCTTACCATTAAAGTCAAGAATATTTGTTTTAATATTTTTAAATTTTAGTGACTGATATGTGGTTCTCAAATCCTCTCCTATACCACTATCATAATTTAGGTATCCCATCAAATTTATTTGATTGTATCCAAACAAATTTTTATTTTCAATAGTTTTTTTTCCAAAAAAATATTTTATTTTATCAACAATTTTTTTTTCTTTAGATATAAAAAAAGAAGAAAACTTAATTTTTGTATTCACATAATTAGACCATCTAAAAAATAAGAATATTTTTAAAATTTTTTTATATTTCTTAAAAAAACTTATTCTTTGCAAATCTGCATTTGAGTCCCAAATAGCTTGAATTATTCTTGAATTATTTTTTAAATTATTTTCTGCCAACCATTTATAAATATTATTATCTATTGAATTTCCTTCAAATAAAAAAGGATATTCTTTTATACCGTGCTTTATGAGCCAAATACATAAATTCCTCTCATTAGTAGGAAGATTGAATCCAAGATCACAAAGATCGTACCTTTGTTGAAAAAGAATTTTTAAGCTTTTTGAGAAATCAAATTTTTCTTTTACTTTAATAAAAAATTTTTTATCAATTTCAAAAATAAAATTATCAAGAATTTTATTATAAATCTTT
>MDTB01067884.1_pt1 | contig 12845 bp, 4 predicted proteins | sample 811161 | NCBI WGS metagenome assembly MDTB01 (sample SAMN05326650, study PRJNA326480) | marine metagenome | isolation source: seawater | place: Mediterranean Sea | collected 2009 | reverse complement strand
ATGGAGGTACAAAAAACTTATATTTACCTATACTCGCACCTTGCTGTCTAGCTATAACTTCTGGTATAACCTTATCAGCTTGCGCTAATAAACTTTTGTTACCTTTTGTTTCCTCTATTATACCATTAAATCTGTCGCTTAGCGGAGCTTCTGTTGCCATAGCACTTCTTTGATAAAGTTCTATACCTTTACCATTATTTGATTTTTTAACTAAATCAGTATTATAATCTGGAACAAAAGTATCTTTAATAACTTGAGTTTTACCTTCATTATCTACAATAGAAAAATCTTTATTAAACTTATCAACAATTTTAGCTTCTTCTTTTGTTACAACAATGGCTTTAAAATTATTCATTATTGTATTAAAGTCTTTTTGTATATTTCCAGCAGCCATTGACTTAGCTAATGATCTTATAACATCAATAACAGGTGGTCTATGCTCATAGACTAAATTAGTATCATCATTTATTTCAGCTTTGGTTATTAAACCAGGTGTTGCAGCTGTTCTTATTAAAGCTTGAGTTGATGAATTAAATGTATTAAGTATCATAGCAACATCCTCAAAACTAATGTTATTCTCAGGATCACGCGCTGCCATATCTAATTTAAATAATATTTTTTCTAAGCCATTTCTTTGATCTTGAGTTACTTCTTTTATTTTTTCTAAATTTTCTATATATTTTTCTATACCTTTCTTACCCTTACCAACCTTTACAATATTTGTTGTATTTGTTGGTATTTCAGCGCGCTCACTTTTATTCGTTTGTTCGTTTAATTTATCATAAAAATATCTACCAGGTCTTCTACCAGATCCAGGTTCATATTTAAATACGGGTTGACCATTGTCATAAACTCTATTAGATAAAAAATTATCTATTAAATCATTATTACCAATTATAAGAAAACTTCTAGATTTTATTGACTTTTTAACATCTGTTAAAACAAATTTACCATTCTGTAAAACATAATTATAACTTTTACCACCTCTTTTTTTAATAGGTATTAAACCCCAACTACTTCTAGCTGTTGGTAATATATATTTTACTACTTCTTCTATTGTTAAAGTGTCAATTACTGCTTGTAAGGCTTTTCTAGCACTTTTATTTTTTTCTAAATTGTAAGGATCTACAGAACCTTCAGTTAGTCCAAATGCTTTTTCTAATGATACTCTTAAAGCTCCACCAACAACTTTATTTGTAATAAACTCACCCAACATTAAATCATCAGGTTTGTTTTTAAGTTGCCTAAAAGAATATAAAGCTCTTTGAACTGTATCCCTTAATTTATCTTTTTCTGTGTTAGCTTTTCCTAAACCAAATAAATCATCAAATACTTTTATTGCTTCTTTATTGGTTTTAGTAGCATTAATTTTATTTACAAAATCTTCATTTTGATCAATAAAATCTTGCTCTCTTGCATTAAATACTTCATGAGCAGCTGCACTTCGCATATACTCACTCTTACCAGATGATATATCTAAAGCTGCTTGCTCTTGACCAGGTTGTTTTTCTAACTCTTGTCTTACTGTAGTGTTAGTAACAAGTTTACCAAACATTATAGCTAAACCTTTAGCTGTTTGAGCTTGAGGTGATTGTACAAATACTTTATCAGGTATAGTTCCATCAGGTAATATACCCAGCTCTTGTCTAAACTTTTCTTTAGTAATTGGCGCTAATTCATATATAGGTAAACCTGATGCTGTATCTATTCTATCACCTTTTTTATAAAAAGCAGTTAATACATTTGTAGGTAAACCTGTTGAAGTACCATATAAAGCTTGAGTAACTTCTTTATTTGTTACAGCACCTTTAGGAAATATCTTAACAAAGTCTTCAAACATATCATCAAGGTTTCTCATTGTATTCTTGAGTTCACCTTGAGTAAAATTGTTTTTAGGAATTAACTTTTTAACTGGTATTTGAAATCTTTCAGCTGTTGTTTCTTCAGATAAATCAGGTAAAGACTTAAATGATATTTGATCAGGTTTTAATTCACTTATATTTTTAGATATGTTATTTTTAGCTTTTTCACTTAAGCTTTCATCCATTAATGTTTTTGGATCTATAAGACCACTAACTCTCTCTTCTTCTAATTCAATATCCTCTTGTGTTTGAGATATATCTTCTTGTGTTATGGATAAAGATTCTGTAACATTTTCTAAAAAATTATTATCTTCTTGTGATAAACTTAAGGTATAACCATCATCTCCAGCATTAAGATATTTATTAGCAATACCTACTATTCTTTTTGGAAGATTACTGTATAAGTATGCCGCTAATGGAACACCTTTATTAGGATCATATGTTCTTAGTAATGCTGGTAATCCAGTTTGTCCGTTTGGTTCATTAGTTCCATATGCTGTTTCAAAAATTATTTCATCTTTTCTTTGCTCATAATTTGGGACACCTTTTCTTTTTTCAACAATAGTACCTATATATCCAAATTTATCTGGTATAACGTTTCCATTATTATCTTTAGTTACTATAAGTTCATTTGCTATATCAAATAAACCATCTGTACCTTGTTGTTCATATATTTCATTTATGTTTTTAGCTGTTTGCTTACTTAATTTACTAACATCTATATCATCATCTGACTGTATGTCTTGAGTGTTGTCTGATTCTATCTTAGACCTTCGATATTCTCTATAAGTCTCATCTATAATTGTTGGATTTTCATTTTTAAGTATTGTTCTATCTTTTCTAATAGCATTAAAATCTTCTTGAGTAAAAGTACCATCTTTTAATTTTTTAGCCATTTGAGCTATAAAATTAACCATGTCTTGCTCACCTTTCCACTCTATAGTTTTTTGCTTACCAGTTCTTCTAAATAAACTATTGTTTATTATAGGACCAAGAGTTTTAGCTAATGATCTATTTTCTACTGAAGTAAGATCTATTTGATTATTACTAACAGCCTCCATAAAGTTTACTATAACTTCCTCTGCCACAAAACCTTGCTCATCTTGTTCTATAAACATGGTCCTATCTTTTTCACCTTTTCTACCTTTACCCTGAAACATTCTAGTATAAGCAGCTCTATTAGTTAAATAAAGATAATTTTTTATATGCTCAGCTAGCATTAAAGTTTGTTCAGTATCTAAAGCTAATGATTCAAATAGAAGAGCATGTGATATTTCATGTATACCAGTTCCAACTCTTTTATTTTCTATCATATTATCCCTAATAAGTACTATTTCACTAGTAGAATTAGGATCATTAACATCTCTTCTTTTAAATAAACCATTTGATGTTTTAGCATAACCAGAACCTGTTGCAGCAGCGGCTTCTTCAGCTGTTTTAAAAGAACGAACTTTAATCTTTAAAAAGCTTAAATTTTCTTCATTTGCCTCTGCACTTGCTATTTCAGCATCTACTTTTTGTTCAATAAAAATTGTTTTAGCCTCATCTTTTATATCTTCTTCTTTTAAATTTTCTACTTTTAAATCAGTATTGCCATCTTCATCTTTAGAGTTATCAATTAATCTTTGAGTTGCTTTTTGTTTTAAATCTTCAAATTTAGCTCTTTGTTTTTTATCACCACCCTCTAAAAGTGTAAACTCTCTATCTATATTACCTCTTTCTTTAACATTTCTAAAACTATCTCTAACTTTTTGTAAAAGATCAAACTCTTGTTTAAGCTCTATGGCTTCTCTTTCTTTAACTAAACTTGATTTATCACTTTTTTGTAAATCTTTAAACTTAGTTCTTAATAGTTCTTGTTTAGATGTTATTGCAGCATACTCATCAAACTCAGCATCACCAACATCTCTTATTTTTTTATCTACAGTTTTTAGTAACTCTTTTTGTTTATTGAAAAGTTCATCAACTTGTTGTTTTGATTCTTTTTCTATATTTTTAATTCTATCCTTTTTATTTTTATTAAAACTTACTAAATCAGGTTGATTTGAATCAATAAATTTTTCATCTACTATTTTAGCTATTTGCTCTGAAGTACTAATTTTTATATCTTCTATTGCATCAGACAAGCCTCTTATTTCCGCAAATGATTCATAATCAGAAAACTTAGATGCAATAGATCCTGTAACAACACTTAAACCTCCTAAACCTCCACCAAACATGCCTCCAGTAAATGATGCATGACCTACATTCTCTAAAATAGGTCTTCCTAAAAAGAAATTTTGAGTGGCAGCTGTTAAACCTTCAGAAAAAGATTCAATACCAGTTGGAATAGCCATGCCTGGTATTACGTTTCTTTTAAAATAATTAAATGCACCAGTCTCAATAGATCTACCAGTCGCACCAGCCATTATTTTTGCTCCTCTACTTAATAAAAAATTACCTGGTATAGCGCTAAATCCAGCTTCTGCAAGAGCAAATCCAGCTGGTATTAACAACTTTTGACTATCAGTATATTCTACATCATCAAAATCAAAATCATTTGATTTAGACAAAATCTCTTCAAACTGCATTGTTGCTCTTTGCTCATTAAAGCTAGAAGCACCAATTACTGTTGCTGTTGCAGCTAAACTTTGTAATGCGCCTAAACCTCCAGTAGCAAAAGTTGTGGCAGCCATTGTAGCAAATATAGGTATTTGAGCTGCACTTTCTTGAAGAAAAAATTCTCCAAAGTTTTCTTTACTTTTAAAAGCATCTTCAAAAGAAATATTATAAGAAAATTTATCAGCAATATCTTGTCTTTCTTTTCTTTTTTTAATTTGAAGTATATCTATTACAGGTGAATCAGTTACTGCGTCAAGAAGATTTAATCCAGCTATTTGTGAACTTATAGATAAATTATTAAAAAATTTTCTAGATAAATCATAATCTTTTTTTAGTACATCTATTTGCATAGATAATTCTTCACTATCATTTATCAGATCTTCGCTTACAACACTTTTATATTTTTCTATAGCAATCTGTCTTTGATCAAACAATTCTTGCCTTTTATTATCAAAAGATTCTGCTGCTAGTTTATATTTTTCTAAATATCTTGATGGTATTTTTTTTGTTTTACCATCAATTGTTTGTAACGTAAAATAATATTCATCTTCACCCAAAGCTCCAAATATTCTTTCATCACTAACTAAATCTTTTATGTATTGAGCTTCAGGAGATGATTGTAACTTTTCTATTTGATTATTAATACCTTTATAATTATCATCAAGCTCTTTTGAAGCTTGTGCCATTATTTTCTGATTTGATGTTAATTGTTCTGTTTTTTTACCTTGTATAACAGCTCTTTCTTCATCTGTAATATCTCTAGCTAATTCACTATAATTATTTAGTTTTCTTTGTGCTTTTTGATTTCTAATTATTTGGTTTTTAGTATATTCTTTTATTTCATCTTCAGTAGGTTTTGGCTTATTTTGCTTAACAGCTATTTCGTTTAACATAGCTGTATTCATATCTAATTCATCTTGAAAAGCTTGTTTTTCAGATTGTTCACCTAAAAAATTTACATATTCATCTCTGGTAAAATTACCTTGATTTGTAAAATCAATAGCTTTTTTAACTACTACAGTATCACTTTTAAAAAAATCTTCAATTGGTATGTTATATAAAGAATCTACTTCTGTATCTATAGTGTTATCTGTTTGTTTAACATCAAAATCACCTTTAACATCTACATCTTCCCAAACAGAAATACTTGGCCCTAATCCTTTATTAGTAATTCTACCAATATTATTATCATACATGTACTGCTCAACATTTAAAGTGTAATCTCTTTTACGACTACCGCTTTCTTGTATTAAACTTTTTGGTACATTATAGCTACCAGTTTCTTTTGCTTGATTAATTAGCTTTTCTTCATCTATAATCTCGTTTGTTCTTATGTTTTTATATTTACCTTCTGACTTAATTTTAGGTTCTTCTATTTGTTGACCCTCAACATTACCTTCAGTTTTAATACTACCAACTAGTTGAAAGTCAGCTAAAAACTCTCCAAACTCTATACCTTGCTCTTGAGCTCTAATACGAAGTTCATCTTCATCAAATACATTACCTTGTGAATCTTTATATTGGTTCATATGTAAATACTATTTTCTTGTAAAAGCCCAAATTAAATTACTAGGATTTGTGTCATCACTACTGAATAATTGATCTAACGTATAAGTACCTTGTCCTACATTAGCGTTTGCAATTGAATATCTTCCTACTCCATCAAAGGTATAGTTAAGTTCTATTTGTTTACCTTGTATACCTCCAATTACTTTTCTTAAATCGTTTTCTAATTTTTTCATTTCTTGGTAATGAGGATTTGTATCATCTGGCTTACCTATACCACCTTTTTGCTCTAAAGCCTTTAGTCTGCTATAATAACTAGATTCGGTATTTGTTAATGGATCTATTTCTCTTCTATCAGCTAGAGCCATTAGACCTTCGTATGATTTTCTATCTTTAAAAGCACTTTCAGTTTCATCTGGCTTACCTCTACTTTTTTTGTATATATCAAATTTACCTTTATGTAATTCTTCAGCTACTTTATATAATTTACCATCACCTTTATCTCTTTCTCCAAAAAGATAATCAACAGCTTGTTTTTTAGCTTTTGTTCTTACTTCAATATCTTTACTTTGAAGATTTCTTATTAATTCTTCATTACCTTCTTTTAACGAAACGCCTTTTATTGGATTATCTGTAAAAAAAGTTAACAATTGATCTGTTTTATCTTGTCCTGGTTTAACTAAGTTTCCTCTTTGAGTATCAAAATTATATTCGAGGTCTACCTTATCTATTGGTTTACCAAGACTGCCTTGTTTTTGTAAATCATCAGTTATAGCTGTAAAAGCAGTCACAACAGTAGCATCAGGAACTCTTGCTAGTGTAGCATCATAATCACTAATACTAACATAATTATCAGTACCATCTTCTTTTTTTCCGTCTAATATTCTTAAATATCCATTATCATCAAATGCATATTCAACATCTTCTCGTATAAAAGCTTCAGTTTTATCAAATACAGTATTGTCATCTACTCCATCAACGCCTTCAATTCTATTAAAATTTGCATAACCGTTGTTTTCAGCTATTTCAGCCCTAGAAAGTTTTACAGTATTTAATTCATTAAAACTATCTACTGTGTTTAACATGCTACTTCTTATTTTTAATAAACCTTCTTGTGCTTCAAGATATTCAGGTGAATCAAACGATGATTCTTCCATTATCTTAAAATATTCATTAGATTGTGATCTCCATTCTTTTGCTTTTTCAAGAACTAACGATGTTTGTTTATCTGTTTTAGCACTGCCAGATACTTCTACTATGCTATTTTGAAAATTTTGAGATGCTTTTTTTAAAGAAGCAGCTTGTTTTTCTTTACGAAGGTTTTCTTTTTCTTCTTTAGCTCTTTTTATTTCTTGACCCTTAGCTATACCTTGTGATATTTTATCAAAGCCAGATCTTAAGCTTTCACCAAGTTTAATATTTGGATCTTGACTTCTATATGCTTGACTTGCACTTTTTATTAATCCCGCGTCTGCTGCCATAACTTTTTATTTATTTGAATTATTTACTTTTGCTTTATTTTCCATAAATCCTGGTATACCAGGTATTGCAGATCCCATCATACCCATACCACCACTTACTAAACCTGAAAATGCATCTTGTTGCATCTGTCTTGCTTGTTGCATTTGTGCATTAGCAGCACCAACTTGCTCTCCAGCAAGTCCAAACATTGTTGATCTTCTATCAAACTCCATACCTTGAACAGCCATAGCTCCTTGTGCTTGTTGCAATTGATTTTGAGCTGCTTGTTGTATAAACAATTCTTGATTTCTAGTTTGTGCATCAACTGAAGCCATTTGATTTGCTTGAGCCATTTGTGCTTGAAACTGAGACGCTTGTAATCCTGCTGCTTGATTAGCGCTTGACTCTTGAGCAATAGCTTGTTGTATTTGTGATGCTTGAGCTGCAGCTGCTCTTGCATTTTGCGTCTCTTGCATACCTATAGATGCCGATGCTTGTTGTAAGTTTTGCGTTTGTTGATTTGATAAAGCTTGAGCTAAAGCAGCTACACCGCTACCACCAGCAGCACCTCTTACGCTTGCAAGAGTGTTTGCTAATCCTTGTTGTTGTTGTTGAGCCAAAAATTCTGCTTGTTGAGTATTTACAGTTAAATCTTCTGCTGTATTTTCCATTCTAGAAGCAAAGTTTTGCATAGAATCTGCTCTTTCTTGAACACCAACTCCAAAATTTTCTAAATTAGCAGCAAAATTTTGAGCACCAGCTGCTGTATTTTTTAAACTATCAAATTTATTGTCAAATGTAAAACTTTCATAAGCTTTTTGTTGCCTTTGAAAATTATCATTAGCTATAGTTTGTGCTGATTGTGCTCTTTTTTTAGCTCTATTACTTCCAATTAAATTTGCTGTTGTGCCAGTTATTGCTAATCCTGCACCTACGCCTACTGCTACAAATGTCATAATGTTCAATTTTTTACTTTTTATTTTTTAACAACTCTAAGTCAGATTTAGTTACTAGTGGATCTTGAAAATCCTTTGCTATAATTTCATCTTCAATTTCTTTAATATCTGTTTTATTTGTTACTGAAACAGTTATAAAAACAGTATCTTCATGAATATATAAAACTCTTTTAGTTCCAGGTTTAGTAATACCACTATAAGGAGCTTGAATATGTTGAACTCCTTCATCTGTTAATATAGAAACCTTACCTTTCATAATAAAGTATGGATGTAGTTTTTTATGTATTTTGCTTATTATTAATTGACCAGCTGGCATAAATATTTCTCTAATATAACAACCATCACCAAAACTATGTTTTAATGGGTTTATTTTATTAGCCTCTTCACCAGTATAAGCTAAACCTGTATTTAATATTTCTTGTTCAAAATCTAATATTTTATTTCTATACTCATTAACTTGATTTAGTGACTTTTCTTTTTGTTTTTCTAATTCCATTAAATTTAATATTATAGTTACACTATTGTATTATTATTTACTACTCTCTGAAACATCTGATCCAACTTGATATAATTCTATTTCACCTGTTGAATCATTTTTCATTTCTACTTCTGCAAAATAACCACTTAATGATGATAAATTTGCTTTATTATTTTTACTAAACAATATAAAATCTGTACTAGTAGGTCTTGCTAATGTAGTAGGTATTTCGCAAGTTATAACAGTAGAAGTTAATGCAGTACACTTACCTAACTCTACAGGTGCTGCACCTACCCCAGATGTTACTGCGCTTTTATAAATAATATCACCAACTTGTAGCGATGTGTTTATAGGATTACTAAATGTCATTTGTATTGAATCTGGCATGTTTTATTTATTTAAGCTTGTGCTCCACTTTTTGTTACTCCAAATTGTACATTTAATGGATCTGATATTGAAGTGCTACTAGCTATAGTTGCTGACCAACTAAAACCTAATTTAGAAGCAGCTCTACCTTGATACTTACCATTAGATAAAGCTGTCCATGTATCAGTATAATCTGGATTAGTAACTTTCAATCCAGAAACTTCAAAACTAGTAATTTTAGGTGAACTTGATGCTGCTGCTGTTATTACTATTTGATTTTCACCACCTTGCGTTGTGTTAGCACCTTCTTTTAAATTATTACCTAATAATTCAGCTATTATATAACCAGTGCCTGTATATATAGCAGAACTTCCACTATCTATAACAACTCTATTATGGCCACTAAGTAATACGGCTTCTGAAACATCACCACTAATTAAAGTTTTAATTGCTTTTTTAGTTGTTGTTGTAGGTACAAAAACTGTAGCTGAACCTTCTACTTGATGAGATAATAACTTATCTAAATCTAACTCTAAAGTAACATCTGCTAAACCATATTTAGATATTTCAATATCACCAGTTATTGTATAAGTATTGCCTGGATTAGTGTTATTAATAGTACCATTTATGTTTTTAATATCAAAATCCCAGTTTTCTGGTGTTGTTTTATTAAATAAGAAAACTGTGCCAGTTGTTATTGTACTAGAACCTGTTACAGCTGTACCAAGCGTTATTATAGTTCTATCTGTATTTATAGCAGACACTGTATTTGTATGAGAACTTGCAACAGTACCATCTGAATTATATATATTATAATCAATACTACTACCAACATAAACTGCATCAGGTATTGTAGTTGTTGGAGTGCGTGTAAATGTTAAGGCAACATTATCACTTAATGATTCACTTTCAGATAATGTTAATGTTGTTTGAGTTGTGCTAGATAAATCAACAGCTGTAACTGTAGGAGTATCAGATATACCACTTCCTGAAATAACATCACCTATTAATATGTCACCAACTTCGCCATCAACTATTAAAGTAGTAGCACTGCTAATTGCACCTTTTACATTAGCTGTAGATGTTGCTGCTGCAGCAAAACTTAAAGTAGTACCACTAGTTATGCTAGCACTACCAGTATAAGTTAAAGTTGATTTTTGATATTTAAAATCATCAGCACTTACTTCTTTCATTTCACTTAATGTAAAACTTTCAGCGTTAGCGGATGCATCAACAGCTTGCATTATACTACTTATATTAGCTATATATTTAGTTGATCCACTAACAGGCTCGTGCTCTGCATATGAGCTAATTATATCATAAGTGGCAGAAGTAGTTACAGCTGAAAATGTTAAATCAACATCGTCAGATATACTTTGAGCAGAGGATAACACCAAATTATTTTGATCAGTTACAGTTTTAACAGTAACATTAAAATCAACACCACTACCAGTAACTCTGTCTCCAACAGCAATTGTACCAGAGTTAGTATCTACTACTAAAGCTGTTGTACTACTTGTTGCACCATTAACTTTAGCTGTAGCAGTTCCTGTTCTTGTACTTGTAGTTGCTACACTACTACCTGGAAAAGCATATACTTGATCAGGTATGGATTTTTTTAACTTTAACTTAACTTTAACATCTGGTATTTGTTTTAATAAAATATGACCAAAAACATCTTTATTAACCATAGAAAAAGTTACTACAGTACCTGAAGGTACTTGAGGTATTGTTAATGGTGTTACCATATATGTATTTAAACTTTGACCAGGAAAAAATCTGCTCATTATACCATTAACTCTATTTGATAATAATAATTCTTTTATAAATATTTCTGTTGCTGCATAATTACTATCACCATTATCAGTTGTTGTACCACCTACGTTAAATACAAGAAACTTTCTACCAGCAGGCATACCTTCCCAAGTAACTTCAGTTGCCCAAGAGCCAGAAGGTTGAGGACTTTCAAGTTGAACAGTTTGTTGTGTTGCAAATGTAAATTTAAGACCAGTACTACTAGACGTGCTTGAAGCTGTAGACGTAGTAGCAAAATTTGGTCTAGAGTTTGCAGAGTCATAACTTACAACATTATCACCTGGAAATAAATAATTAACAGTACCATCGCCATTATATTTACTTCTTTTTACTAATGTAAGTGGATTGTTATTAAATACTTGAACCCCAGATTGATTCCATTGTTTTACACCAGGATCTATTCTATAATATATTAATTTTTCGTTAGAGTTAGTTGAAGCAGGTATTACTTCATCAAAGTCATATACACCACTACTAGGTATATAATGTTGACCAACATAAGAATAACTTTGCCAAGCATAAGTTGTTCCATGCCAGTACTGAATAAAATCTGCTTCATTACCAGTAATATTAGATGAGTCTCCACCTTGTAAGGTATAGTTTACTGCATCAACTGTTTTTGATCTTTCAACTATTCTTTTTATTATATTAAAAGTAGCACCAGGTGTTCCAAATATCTTAAAACTTCTAGTTTCTCCACCTGCTAACACATTTCTTTTTGACACCTCCACACCAGTTATAGATGTTGGTACTGCAGTTACTTCTCTAATGGCTTTAGCAACAAATGTTATTTTATCACCAGTAGGATTTTTAGATCCAAAAGTATAGTTAACAGTAAAAGTAACTACAGCATCTTTATCTGATGCACTCCAGTTATTAGTTATCCTATACATATTTTTACCATCGCCACCATTACTACTTAACACCGTAGCTACAGGTGCTTCATCAAACTCAAAACCTGAATCTGGAGTAAATGTTATAGTAAATAATTGAGACTCAACATCTACTACACCTCCTGTATAAGTGTTTGTGCTAATTCTACTCAAAGTAGATGTATTTTCTTCAAAAGTTTCATGTGTCAAGCCTACGCTATATGTTGTAGTTGCAAGTGCACCTGAGTGTGTTATATTAACTGTATCACTTATATCACTAGTAACAGAACTATCTGTAGAAGCTAAAGAACATGTTACATTTGCACCACTTTGAGAAAAAGTACAACCAGAACCACTAAAATTACTATGAACTAAAGTGTAACCTGTAAGTGGTGTTATTGTAAATACACTAGTATTAGATACGTTAGATGTATTTATATTTTGTGCAAAATATACAGGATCAGATATAGTAACTTTACCAGAAACATTAGCTCCAGTTGCTGTTAAAGTTTTAGTTATAGTTACCTGTGTTCTTGCTGTAGCTCCAGCTATTGAAGCATAAATACCAACACCTTGAACTGTAAACTCTTTTTCATCAACATTACTTAGTGTAGTTGTATCTCCAAGTATATTATTACTTTTTAATCCTTCTTTTTCTACAAACTCTTTAACATTACCGCTTTGTTTATCTGTTGCTACAGAGTTAGCATACCAACCTTTTGTATTTGTTGAACTAGAATAATCAGTATTGTATGTGTATACTCTTGAATCACTACCCTCATAATTTATAGTTTTAAAATTTTTTACAGTAGATGGTGCGTCATTTAATATTACATTAACAGAAGACTGATAACCTGTACCATAAAAATTATTTCTTATAGGATTATTATGAGAATATAATAAACCTTGATTAAACGTATAAAAAAGT
>MDTB01016826.1_pt1 | contig 12845 bp, 14 predicted proteins | sample 811161 | NCBI WGS metagenome assembly MDTB01 (sample SAMN05326650, study PRJNA326480) | marine metagenome | isolation source: seawater | place: Mediterranean Sea | collected 2009 | reverse complement strand
TAGATTTTACATTTTTAGAGAATTTCCAAGTATCGTAAACCTTTTTCACTTTTTCTGGATCACCAGAAATAATTTTAGCATTTTTATCTTTAACACAAGAAATAATTTCACTTACAAAATCTACTGTAACTTCAAGAAAATTACCATTTCTTTTGTGTTGCTTTATCTCCGCTGAATTAATGCCTATAAAAGTTGTTTCAGATATGTTGCCTTGTTTCTTTCTCTCGTAAATAGCTTCCTCAAATTGCTTAAGAACTTTTTTTTCTAATATATTCTTAATATTATTTAAGGTTCCATTGGAAAAATCTGTAATGATTGTCTCATAAGCAATTTTAGCACCTGATAAAAATTCAGATTTTGCACTATCATCAAAAACATCAAAATTTGCTTTTTTAACTGGTTTAACATTTGGAAACTCATGGGGAAAACTTTGTGTTATATCCTCTTCAAAACCGGATTTTTTTCCTAAAATACCTCTTAGTCTTAAGAATATAAAACCTGCAATCATTGCTAAAAGTATTATATCTATATATTCAAAGCTATAACTCATAATAATATAATATTTAGTCTATTGCTTAATTTCAACTAGCAAATTAGATTAATGACAAATGAACACACTTTTATTAATTATTTTGTTAGTTCCTCTTGTCGAAATATACCTATTCATACAAATTGGGGGTCATATAGGAGCATTTAACACAATTTTGATCATTCTGTTGACTGCAGTTATTGGAATATATTTTGTTAGGTTGCAAGGGTTAAACACCTTAAAATCTGGAATTACTCAACTTTATAAAAACCAGATTCCTGTTTACGAGATGATGTCAGGAGCTGCTTTAGCTGTTGCGGCTTTACTTTTAATTGTGCCAGGTTTTGCTACCGATATAATTGGTTTTCTCTTGATTTTACCAATTACTAGAAACATTATTTTTAAATTCTTAGGTAAAAAATATGCAAAAAGAAAAGTTAAAGGAGATTTGATCGAAGGCGAATATGAAGATAAGGATAATTAATGGAGAAAAAATATAAAATTTTAGGTGAGTTTATTAAAGATATATCAGCTGAAACAAAAGATATCGAAAGTTATATTTATACAAAAGAAAATATTTCAAAATACAAATTGTTTATTGATATTAATACGAAACCTCTAAAAAATAAAATGGCTGAAGTTTCAATATCAACAAAATTTAAAGAAATTGATGAAGTTAATAAACATGGTTATTTTGAAATGGTATATGCTGTAGTTGTTAAAATTGATGAAGATGTAAATACAAAAGAAATTTTAGAACCAATTTTTTTAAGAGATGTACCAACTGTAATTTATCCGAAAATAGAAAAAATTTTTTTAGATTTATTAAGTCATTCTGGTTATCCAAATGTTAAATTTGAAAATAAAATTGACTTTGATCAACTATATAAAAATAGAAAAAATTAAAAGTTTTTTTTAAATGTTTTTTTCATAAACATTTCATAGCTTTCGTATTCTTCCCTTGTTGGTTCAATAATTGTTTTACAATAATCAACTTTATGATTTTTTTGAGAATTTTCGGTTTCTTCTGAAATAAAATCCAATTTTGGCTCTTTTTGGTCTATTAAATTTATATAAACTTTGGATAAAAGTTCACAATCCATCAGTGCTGTATGAAATTTTCTTCGGGAATTATCAATACTAAACCTTTTACAAAGCGCATCTAAACTAATTTGAGAGCCAGGATATTTTTCTCTCGCTAAATCTAAAGTATCAATAACATTTTCTCTACCAATAGTTTTTTTACCAGCTAGTTTCAGCTCATTATTTAGATGTGAAATATCGAATTCGGCATTGTGTATTATTAACTGTTTATTATCGATAAAGCTTAAAAATTCATCTGCTACATCCTTGAAAAATTTTTTATCAGCTAAAAACTCATCAGTATAACCATGTACTTTCATAGCATCTTCTGAAACTTTTCTTTGAGGATTTAAATAAGTGTGAAAAGTTTTAGTTGTTGGTATTTGATTTTGAAGTTCAATACAACCTATCTCAACAATTCTATGACCCTTTTCAACTGAAAGTCCTGTCGTTTCTGTATCAAGAACTATTTCTATCATTTAATATTTTGTATTTTAGCATTTTAATTTTCTTTTTCATAATAACACTATTATAATTATTTATTAAAACATAGTTAGACTTATTTTTCTTTTTAATTAAAGGTAGTTGAAATTTTCTCAAAATATTTAAAATTTTTTTGTCGAAGTTTTTTCTTTTTTTTAATCTTTTATTCACATCCTTTTTTTTAGCTTTTAAAAATATAATAATATCGTTTTTTTTGTTCATTTTGTTCTCTAAATACAAAGGTATATCCAAAACAACAATTTTTTTATGGCTGTTTTTTTTTAAGAATATTTTTAGTTTTTTTCTAACAAATGGGTGAACTATAAAACTAATTTTTTTTAGATAAGATGTTTTATATCTTATTAAATTTGACAGTTCTTTTTTCTTTATTGGAAATGTTTTTATAAATTTTGGAAATTTTTTTTTTAAAGCATTAAAACACTTTTTGTTGGTATCATATAATTTTTTTACTTCTGTATCTGCAGAGAAATATGGTGCTTTAAATAACCTTGAAACATAAGTTTTTCCTGAACCAATATCCCCAACTAGACTAACTATAATCATCCTAATATCTTTAACACTTCATCATCAATTTTAGGTATTACATTATTCCATATCGAGAAGGATTGATTGGCTTGGTATATAAACATAAACTTACCGTTTTCAGTTTTGTTGCCGTCTTGCTTTGCTTTATGTAAAAATTGTGTTTCTTTAGGATTATAAATTACATCATAAAAAATTTTATCTTTTACATCAAATTTTACATCTAAACTATCGCCTTTTAAACCAACGCTAGTTCCATTTATAACAATGTCGAAATCGGGTATTTCACCCCATTTCAAAATTTCGACTTCATGAAATTTTTTTTTTATTTCCTCAGCTTTTTCAATAGTCCTATTTGACAAAAGTACTTTTTTACAGCCCATGCTTAATAAAGAATATATAATTGAAGGAACTACTCCCCCCGCCCCCAATATAAACACAGATTTATGTAAAACATTAATTTTGGAATGTCTCAAACCCAGCTCAAACCCAGCAACATCTGTATTATGGCCAATTATATCGTTTCCATTTTTATAAATAGTATTAACTGAGCCTGTTGTTTCGACTTCTAAACTAAGTTTATCCAGATATTTTATAACTTTATTTTTAAAAGGGACTGTCACATTTATTCCATGAATTTCTTCATTCCTCAACTTATTTATAAAATCTCCTAAATCTGATTCTTCTAATTTTTTTTTTTCATAAAGTGCATTAATATTATTTTTTTTAATCCAAAAATTGTGCAATTCAGGTGATTGGGAATGACTTATGGGATTTCCTATTACAAAATATTTTTTCATTTATGTTCTTGTAAGTAATTTTTAATTTTTGATATTGGTAGACCCATTATGGTATTTTTGTCACCTTTTATTTCGCTAAATAACTTTATCCCCTCACCTTCAATTTGATAAACATTATATGCATAAAGATTTTTATCTGGAATTTTCGACAAATAATCTTTTAATTCACTATCACTAAAATTTTTCATCACCAACTTTGCTTTATCGGTATGGTTCCAAATCATATTTCCTTTTTTTGAAATACAAACCGAACTAATTAAATAATGAGCTTTACCATTCATTTCTCTCAGAATATTAAAAGCCTCAACTCTAGATTTGGGTTTTGAAATTATTTTACCATCTAAATCTATTACGCTATCAGCACCCAAAACAAGTTCCTCCGGAATTTTGTTGCTAATTTTGTTTGCTTTTAATTCTGCAAGATTTTTGGATATTATTTCTGGTGTTGCGCCCTCTTTTAATAATGATCGCTTTATAATATCCTCATCAACATTTGATGGTTCAACCTTACAGTTTATACCGTTCTCTAATAAGATATTTTTTCTTACTTCGCTTTTTGATGCTAATATAATTTTATTCATTATTGTTAAATATGTCGTGAATTTTAAGTATAGAGGCCGCTGTTTCCTCTACTGATTTTCTTGTAACATCAATAGATGGCCATTTATATTTTTGAAACAGTTTTTTTGATAAATCGATCTCATTCTTAATTTTTTCAAAATTTATATAATTCGTATTCTCATTTTCTTTAATGGTTTGCATCCTATTCTTTCTTAGATCAACCAATCTATCTGGTTCTGCTGTAAGACCAATAATACATGTACAATCTGGTTTCTCTTTTAAAAAATTGGGAACAGATTTTTCATTTATTAAGGGAATATTTGAAATTTTCATTCCTTTATTTGCTAAATAAATTGACGTTGGTGTTTTACTGGTTCTACTAACACCTAATAAGATAATATCTGATTTAATAATATCCTCTAATGAATTACCATCATCATGATTCATTGTGAATTGTATAGCCTCAATCTTTTTATAATAATCTTCATTCATAACATGTTGACCGCTTGGTATATGGCTTGCCTCTTGGTTTAGTAATTTTGAGAATGTTAAAATAAGATCTCCCAGTACACCAAAACAAGGTATATTTTTTTTATTGCATTCTGAGGATAAAAATTGAGCAAGTTTATTGTCTACTATTGTGTATAAGAATATAGAATTTCTATTCTTAGTAGAATTTTCTATAATTCTTAATATTTGATTTTCTGTACGAGTGAAAGAAAAGTAATGAGTTTTGTAATTAAAATTTTTAAATTGAGCTTTGATGGCTAAAAAAATTCTCTCTAAAGTTTCTCCAGTTGAATCAGAGATTAAATAGATTTCATATGTATTACTCATGTATAATTAATAAGGGTTTGTGTATTAATTTTAATTTATAAATAAAATTACTAATTTTAGCATCCAAAATCAAAAAAACGCTTTTTAATAACATTATTAAACATGTTTATAACTAATATACCGGTTTTTGTATAAAAATTATATTAGTCAAGAACACCTTAATTTTATGATTTATTTAAACAAATTAACTGTAAAAAAGATGTTATAAAAGTGTTAGAAAATAGTAATATTCAATATTAACGTCCCTGATACAAATAATATAAATATTACTTATTTTATTATTATGACTGTTTTGTTGGATTGTATAAATAAAAAATCTGATACCAATTGCATATGGTTAATGAGGCAAGCAGGTAGATATTTACCAGAGTTTAGAAAGATAAGGTCAAAAAACCAGGATTTTATAAAGTTGTGCTTAAACGAAAATTTGTCGTCTGAGATTACCGTACAACCTTTGAGAAGATTTGAAATAGACGCTGCAATAATATTTTCAGATATTTTATTAGTGCCTTACGCTTTAGGACAAACAGTAAGTTTTAATAAAAATTTTGGACCATTATTAGGTAAACTTGATTTAAATAAAATTACATTAACAAATGAATCCGACTTTATAAAAAAATTAAATCCGGTTTACAAATCAATAAAAATTACAAAAGAAAAAGACGAGTTAAAAAATAAAGACCTAATAGGTTTTGTTGGGGCGCCATGGACTATTTTAGTTTATATGTTAAACAAAAAATCACCTAAAAATAATGATATAAAGAATTACCTAAATACAAATGATAAATCTTTAGATAATTTATTAAAAATTATAATAAAATTTCTTAAAGTTCATATTGATAATCAAATCAAAAACGGAGCAACCATTATTCAAGTATTTGATAGTTGGGCAGGACTGTTAAATGAAAAAGATTATGAAAAATATATATATAATCCCTCCAAAGAATTGGTTGATTTTATTAAGTCTAAACATGTTCCAGCTATATGTTTTCCTAGGGGAATTAATAACTATAAAAAGTATGTTAATATAGTCAACCCAGATGTGATAAGTATAGATTATAATGTTAATCCAAAAGATATTTCGGAATCAATAGATATAACCGTGCAAGGAGGATTAAATCCTAATTTCTTACTTGGCAGCAAAGAAGAATTAGAAAGGAATGTTAAAAAATATTTAGATTTTTTTAAAAATAAACCCTATATTTTTAATCTAGGACATGGTGTTTTGCCAAATACCGACCCAAATATGGTAGAATACTTAATTAAATTAGTAAAAAATTATTCATGAAAAATAATCATCCAAAAGTAAATTATGGAAAAACAGCAGTATTATTAATTAATCTCGGTACTCCAGATAGTACTGGATGGTGGGATATAAGAAAATACTTAAAAGAATTTTTATCTGATAGAAGAGTAATAGAGGTAAACCCTTTTCTCTGGCAAATAATATTAAACTTTTTTATTTTAACGTTTAGACCCTCTAAAACAGCAAAAGCCTACAAAGAAATTTGGATGAAAGATAAAAATATGTCTCCACTTAGATACTATACTCTAATGCAAACTCAAAATTTATCTAGAAAATTAGCCAAAGAAAACTTAGTTGTAGATTTTGCTATGAGATATGGATCACCTAGCATTAAGGGAAAAATAAAAGAACTTAAAGAAAAAGGTTGTGAAAATTTAATAATATTGCCACTTTACCCACAGTATGCATCGCCAACAACTGCAACAGTTTGTGATGAAGTTTTTAGATCTTTAATGAAATTAAGATGGCAACCAAGCATTCAAGTAATATCTCATTATGAGGAAAATCCACTTTACATAGACGCAATAGTAAACTCAATTAAAAAGAAAATCTCCGAAATTAATTGGAAACCAGATTTGATAGTTGCATCATACCACGGAATACCAAAAAAATATTTTGACAAGGGAGATCCTTATCATTGTTATTGCATGAAAACCACAAGGCTTTTAAAAGAGAAATTTAGAGATATTGATATTATGACAACATTTCAATCTAGATTTGGTCCACAAGAATGGCTTACGCCATACACAGATAAAACTTTAGAAGAAATTCCTAAGCAAGGAATGAAAAATATTTTAGTTATTTGTCCAGGCTTTGCCTCAGATTGTGTAGAAACATTGGAAGAAATAGCAATCCAGGGCAAGGATTCTTTCATCAATTCTGGTGGTGAAAATTTTGACTTAATACCATGTCTAAATGACAACGAAGATCATATAAATTTACTTAAAAACCTGGTGGAAACTTATTTAGTAAAGTAATGAATTTTTATTTAATTTTAAAATCTCTACATTTAATCGCAGTAATTTCTTGGATGGCTGGGCTTCTATATTTGCCAAGAATTTTTGTGTACCACTCTGAAAATATTTCGAACAACGACATATGTAGTGTTTTTAAAGTTATGGAAAGGCGCCTTTACTTTTATATTATGTACCCAGCTATGCTGCTTTCTTGGATTTTTGGTTTGACAATTATTCATGTACAGGGAGCGGAACTTCTGCAAGCAAAGTGGTTTATAATTAAAATTGTTGCTGCACTTATTTTAACAGGCTACCATTTTTACCTAGGTCATTGTTTTAGATCTTTTAATCAAAATATTAACAATAACTCTCCTCGTTATTATAGAATTATTAATGAAATACCGACTGTTTTACTAATATTAATTGTTTTTTTAGCTATTTTGAAGCCTATCTAAGGTTGAAAAATTCACAATAATGATTATATTCATTTTATCTTTATAAAAATCACACAACATGAAAATCGAGGAACTTAAGAAAAATACCCCCGCTCAGCTTATTACTCAAGCAGAAGAACTTGGCATTGAAAATGCAAGCACTTTAAGAAAACAAGAAATTCTTTTTGCTATCTTAAAAAAACTTGCTGAAAAAGGCGAAGAAATCACTGGTATGGGAGTTTTGCAACTACTACAAGATGGCTTTGGTTTTTTAAGAGCTTTGGAGTCTAATTATCTTCCTGGAGCAGATGATATTTATATAAGTCCAAGCCAAATACGAAAATTTGGACTAAGAACAGGAGACACAGTCGAAGGACCTGTCAGAGCCCCAAAAGAGGGTGAGAGATATTTTGCTTTATTGCATGTTAGTAAAATTAACAACGAAGACCCAGTTAAATCTAGACATAAAATAGCGTTTGATAATTTAACACCTTTATATCCAAATAAACAGTTAGTAATGGAAATAGAAAATAATAAAATTGAAAAAAAACCCGACCTAACTTCAAGATTAATTGATCTGGTAAGCCCAATAGGAAAAGGACAAAGATCATTAATTATTTCCCCTCCAAAAGCAGGCAAAACAATGATTTTACAAAGTATAGCAAATTCTATAACTGCTAACCATCCAGAATGTTCGTTGATGGTGCTATTAATTGATGAAAGGCCGGAAGAAGTAACTGATATGCAAAGAACAGTTAAAGGAGAGGTTATAAGCTCAACTTTTGATGAGCCTGCTCAGAGACATGTTGCGGTTGCTGAAATGGTTATAGAAAAAGCCAAAAGACTAACTGAACACAAGAAGGATGTAATAATTCTTTTAGATTCAATTACAAGATTAGGAAGAGCTTACAATGCAGTAGTTCCTAGTTCTGGCAAAGTTCTAACTGGAGGAGTTGATGCTAACGCACTCCAAAGACCAAAAAGATTTTTTGGAGCTGCTAGAAATATTGAGGAGGGTGGTTCATTAACTATTATAGCAACCGCTTTAATAGACACAGGCAGTAGAATGGATGAAGTAATTTTTGAGGAATTCAAGGGAACTGGAAATAGCGAAACTATTTTAGATAGAAAAATTTCAGAAAAAAGAATTTACCCAGCAATTGATATAACAAAATCTGGTACTAGAAGAGAAGAACTATTGTTCGAAAAAAACGATCTACAGAAAATGAATGTATTAAGGAGAATAATTGCACCCATGGGGTCAATGGATGCAATAGAATTCATAAATTCAAAGTTAAAAGCCACTAAAAGCAACACTGAATTTTTTAATTCTATGAATAAACCAGCTTAATCTAAACTAACAAATTAGTTTGATGTCAAAAATAGATATTAATCTTAAGATTAAAGAAATCAAGGATGCTTTCAATACAAAAAAATTTGATGAAGTCATAGATAAAATTGAGAATTTATCAACTCTTAAAGAACGAAATCCAGAGTTGTCATGTTTATCTGGCGTTTGTAAAATCGTAAAACCAAAAAATACAAAAGCTGAAATTTTTTCAGCTTTGATAGATTTTGAGGATGCATTCAAAAAAGCAAAAAAAAATAATATTGGATTAGAGTCGGTTTGTAATCATGTTTCAACTTGTATTTTGTATTCTGATAATTATCCTGAGTTACTAGCCTACCTTCCAAAAGGAAAAGAAATGTTTAATGAAGCAAAGCAATTTTTCGGTTTTAACGAAAAACTTTACCTTGCCGGAATTAAATTAAATAAGTTCACTTTAGATTATGACAATATGAGGAGCATCATTTCAGATATGATTGAAAGCCAGTCTAAACATCTTACAACGGCTTGTAGATGGGCACATATAAATAATTATAGTTATGCTTGGAAACAACAGGATTATTTTAATTATTCTATGAGTTTAAAAAAAATCTTTCCAAAATTTAAAGTAAAAAAGTTGAAAGATATAAATTTCAATAACAATTCAAAAATAAAAGTAGGTTTCATAAGCTGTAATTTTAACTCAGGCCATTCCATAACTTATTTTATGAGAAATATAGTAGGCAATTTAGATAAATCAAAGTTTGAGACTTATGCATTAGATCTAGGAAAGTACGGTTTTAATAATAAACCTGATGAGGAATTTAAAAATAAATATGACCACTGGTTTGAATTAAATAATAAGAGCAATCAAGAAATTATAGAAATAATTCAAAAAAATAAAATAGAGATTTTAATAGACACTATCAGTTTAACTCACCCTGATAGAACTGGGATACTAAACAATCGTATTTGTCCCTTACAAATATCATGGTTAGCTTATTGTAATACTCTAGGTTTTGATAATATAGATTTCCTTATTGCAGATAAAAACGTTATTAAAGATGGTGAAGAAAAATATTATGCAGAAAGGATTATTAAATTGTCCAAAATATGGAGTTGCCATTCAGGTTTTGATTTTTACAGAAAATTTCAAGAATTACCTTTTTTCAAGAATAATTATATAACTTTCGGTTCATTTAATAACTTTCTTAAAATTTCAGATCATGTTGTTGAAACATGGAGCAACATACTTAAAAAAGTTGGTGGTTCTAAATTAATTTTAAAATCATCAGAAAGCTATAACTATGAAATTATTAAGAAAAAGTTTGCTAAATATAGTATTGATAAATCAATAATAATTTTGGATAAAAATAAATATATAAAAACTGAGGATCACTTAAATCTTTATAATAAAGTAGATATTGCTCTTGATACCTTTCCATACACAGGAGTTACAACTACTTTCGAAGCTCTTTGGAAAGGTGTACCAGTTATAACAATGGCTGGCCATAATTTTAAATCCAGATGTGGAGAAAGTATTTTAAAAAATGCAAAGCTTGAAAAACTAATATGTTCAGACAGTAATGATTATATCAATAAAACTCTAAAGCTAGCTAAAGATGTTGATTATTTGAAAAAATTAAGAACAGAATTATTTGACAGTGTTTTAGCAACCCCTCTTTTTGAAAATAAAAAATACGCTTTAGAACTCCAGGATATTTTACTTAAAAAATATATTAGGTAAAATTATAAGTAATTTAGCTCCTTCATCTCACTACTGAAATACTTCTCGATTTTTTTAGAGAGCTCATTATTGAGTTCTTGTCTCCAAGACCCTATTTTACCAGCTCTAAAAAATGCTTTAGAGGATGTAGACTCTTCAAAACCATATTTCTTTTCTAATTCTTGTAAATTTTCAAATTTTGTTAGTCCTATTGAGTTTGATATTTTTCTTTCATCTATCTCAATGTTTTCTAATTCATTCAAATATGAAACTATTTCATAAAATTTCTCGAATGTTTTATTGACCAAATCCTCATATTTAATTATTAAAATTTTACTTAAGTTGTAGTTTTTCCAAGATTTATAATGGTTTGCCCATGAGCTTAGCAATGTGCTTCCTGTCCCATTTTTTTCTCGGACAAAATCACTTTCATATATTGAATAGTTTTCATTTATCATGAGATCAACCACTTCTGTTAAAGATATCCCTAAATGATGACTAAAAGATACAGCTACGTCTCTTGGGTCTCTTACAATATAAATTGCTCCTATAGTATTTTCTTTGTTAGTAAATTTACTACCGTTTATAGTACACAATGCATTGTGTGTTTTTAAAATATTTAGCTTATTATTCAGATTAATTTTTTCTTGAATTGTAATCCAATTTTTTGCGATTTCAAAAAAATGATTTGAACTTATTTGCATCTCTTTCAAAATCTTGTAATTTGGAAACCTAATAATTTTAAACTCATCACCAGGTTTTTGATTTATATTAAATACTTCTTTGTCTTTTGACAAATAAGACCGTAAAAAAAGCCTCACCCAAGTGTTTCCACTTTTAGGGTAAGAGGCAAGCCAGACAATCATAATAAATATTAATTATATCCATTACAAAATTTAAATATATAATATTGATATGACAATTTGTGCTTTATCCTCTGCATCAGGCCCTTCAGGTGTAGCTGTAATAAGAATATCTGGGCCAGAGACTAAAAATCTTTTAAAAATGCTTATTAAAAAAGAGTTACCAGCACCAAGAATGGCAAGCCTTTTAGAATTATACAATATCAACACTTCTAGCTTAATAGATGAGGCAATAGTTTTATGGTTTCCGGGTCCCAAAAGCTACACGGGAGAGGATATGGTAGAACTTCATGTACACGGCAGTAGAGGTGTGATTTCAAGTTTACAAAATACAATTTTAAATACAAATAAATGCAGAATGGCCGAACCTGGTGAATTTACAAAACTTGCTTTTATAAACGGAAAAATTAATTTGTTAAAAGCGGAGGCGATTGGTGATTTAATCGCATCAGAAACTCAAATACAAATTGATCAGGCTCAAAGTATAATAAAAGGAAAAAGTTTTTTAAAGTTTGAAAAGATCAGGGAAAAAATTATAAAAATTTTAGCAAATTTAGAGGCTAAAATTGATTTCCCAGAGGAAGATATTCCTGAAAATGTAATTGAAAATATTAAAAGTGATGTAGAAATTATTGAGAACGAAATTAAAAAAGTTTTGGACGACAATAAAGTAGGAGAAAAGATAAGGAGTGGTTTTAAAATTGCAATTGTTGGACCTCCAAATTCAGGTAAGTCAAGTTTAATGAATTACTTTTCTAAAAGAGATGTTTCAATAGTATCTGAAATTGCTGGGACAACAAGGGACGTGTTAGAAACACATTTAAACTTCGATGGTTATCCAGTAATTATATCTGATACTGCTGGAATAAGAGATTCTAAGGATATAATAGAAAAAGAAGGTATAAAATTAGCTTTTAAAAAAGCAGAGGATGCAGACTTAAGAATAGTCATAATTGAGCCCAAAAATGTTGAATTCTTTGGTTTTTTGAACGATTTATTTGATAAGAGATCAATTTTATTAATAAACAAAATTGATCTCCATGATTTTAAAGTTCCTGAACAGTTAAATAAATACAGTCCTTTTTTGGTCTCCATTCTCAACGAAACTAATATCGAAAAGGTTATATCAGAAATAAAATTTATTTTAAAAAAATCACTATATACAAATAAAGATATTTTTATTACTCGAGAACGGCACAGAATTAATTTGAACAATTGTATCAATTCTTTGCAAGATTTTAAGAACAAAAGTATAAATGAAGAATTTGATAAAGCCTCGGAAGATTTAAGGGTTGCAGCTAGAAATTTAGGCAAAGTTGTTGGAAAAGTTGATGTAGAGGAGATTTTATCTAGTATTTTCAATGATTTCTGTATAGGTAAATAAAGCCTTATTTTTC
>MDTB01010600.1_pt1 | contig 12845 bp, 13 predicted proteins | sample 811161 | NCBI WGS metagenome assembly MDTB01 (sample SAMN05326650, study PRJNA326480) | marine metagenome | isolation source: seawater | place: Mediterranean Sea | collected 2009 | reverse complement strand
TAATAATCAAATATTTTATTTTTTTTTCTTGTTTTAATTACTAATTTTAAATTATTATATTTTGAAAAATTATATAAATTTTCTAGTATTTTTTTTTTCATTATAAAATAAAAAAATATTAATAGCTTTGTAAGATGTAAAAATTTTAAAAATAAAAAAAACTTTTTTAAATATATGTTTGATAGTTATTTTTTGGTTTTTTTCTGAAAACCATTCATAAAAGGCTACTGCATATTTATAGTAATTTTGTCTTTGATCATAATCTTTATCTAATGAACTATAATATGGTAGATAAATAATTAGATTTTTTTCTTTTTGTGCTGGCAGCGTTGAATTTGAAAAATATCCTATATTTTTAATACCATTTTTTTTTATTTCTTGTAGAAAATCTTTTTGACTTGTTTTTTTTAAATATTTGTATGAAATATCTATCTTATAATCACTTATTCCACATAAAATTGGCTTATATTTACTAAATTTCAAATATTTAGTATTATCCTTTAGAAAAAAGTCATAACTTCTTATTAGAATTACAACTTTTTTTTTTATATTTTTTAAAAAATTTTTATTATTAAATAATTTGCAGTCTTCAAGTGGATCTAAAGAAAAAATTTTTCTAAATTTCGTTTTATTAATTTTTTTAATAAGATCCTTCTCACTTTTTATCTTTATTATTTTTATACTTGAAATATTTTTATACTTAATATTATTAGGATTTAGGTATGATTTGCTACCCGATTTATAATTATAAATTAAATGCCAAAACTCAATTCTTAATTTTCTCTTTTTTAAAAACTCAAATATATTACTAAACCAGAAATAATCAAAATTTCTATTTATGAGAAAAATAACTTTCATTTCTTTTTTATAACAAAAATTCCTCTCTTATTTTTTTGTTTCTTTATTTTATTTAAATAAATTATATTTTTGTAAATTAATTTTAAATTTTTACATTTAAAAATTTTACTAAAATCCATTTTTGTGATTTTTATCCTGCGATCATGTTTATATGTTACTGATTTGAATTTTTTCGAATAAAAGTCATAAATTACGATGTAACCTCCTTTTTTTAATATTCTAAGTGCTTCTTTCCTAATTTTTTTATGATCTTTTTTTTCACTAAAATATAAACAAAAACCATAGATCAAAATATCTATAGAATCTTTTTTTAATTTAGAATTATTAAAAGTTCCCCTTATTCCGTATATATTTCTTTTCAAATAACTCAGAGCTTTTGTTGAGGGATCTACTGCAAAAAAGGTAACTTCTTTATTTGCTTTCCAAAGAAGTTTCAGCAAAAGTCCATTAGCACTACCAATCTCAGCAATAGATATCTTCTTATTGTTCTTTTTAAACATATTAAGAATTTTTTTTATGATTTTAAAATGTGGAAAATCTATTTTAGAATTTTTGATATAAAAATTTTTATTTCTTTCAAAATATTTATTTGCTTCAACATTCCATATAGTTTTCTCTTGATTAAATTTTATCATCAAAATTTTTTATTGGATGTGTAAAGAAGTTTATTTTTTTAACTAAAGCATAGTTCCATTTAATTGCCTCTTTATCCTTCACAGTTATTTTTTGATATTTTTTTGAAAAAAAATTCTTATTATAAATAAGCTTATATTTTCCTGTGGATAAAAAAAACATTTTATGTCCATTTGCTTGCTTAAAATTATATATATTTTTTTTTGAATAATGATGATTTTTAAAAGCAAAATTTTTAGATGGTGAAAAATCTTTAAAAAAAATATAACCATTTTTCTTAAGCAAATTATCAATGGAACATATAATTTTTATTAAATTATCACGATCAAACCATGATAAAACATCATCACAGATAATTATATCAAATTGATTTGAATTTTCCTTACTAACAGGAAAAAATTTAGACTCTATAAAAATTTTATTTTCTATTTTTATTTTAAATTTATTTTTTGCTAGCAACACTGCTTTTTTAGACGGCTCAACACCTTTAACAGTGCAATTATATTTTGATTTCAGACAATATAATAAATCACCTATGAAGCAACCAATTTCTAAAATCTTTTTGTTCTTTAAATTAATATTTTTTTTTAATATTTTTAAAATTTCTTTTTTTTCTGATCTTAATTTTTTTTCAGTCATTTTTCTTGAACTTTCGTTGTTCTCAAGCCATCTACTAAAATAATTATCAGCTTCAAATTTTTTATAATATTTATCTTGTAATATTTTCATTACTTATATGGTATTTAAGTTTTATTTATTAATGATAAAAATTTGTCAATAAATATTAGCTATGACCATGTAAAAATATTAAATAATCTATAATTTAATTGATTTTAAATGTATTAATAAGTTTAAAGATATAAATTAGTTAAATTTTCTCATTACCATTAAGAATTTAAATATTATAAAACAAAAAGTATTTGACAATCATAATAAAAAAAAATTAAAAAAAAACAAATTTTATAAATAAAAAAATTTTAATGTTAGAATATATAATGCTTCCTACTCTTGATGTACTTCGTCTTTTTTTTGTTTGGATATTAATTTTACATATTTTAAGATTTGCAAGTTTAAAAAGTAGTAACAAATCAATTAAAAAATAAGAACTTTTTACTTTGTTTAAAAATTTATATAATTCTTTGGCCTTGTAAATTTTGAATCCAGTCAAAGGATCAGAAATACCGAATTTTTTATTAAAAAAAAAAGATATTATATACTCAGAAATTCTGTTGTATTTACTTCGATATCCCATAACTAAATCAGCATTTTTGACATTTGCAACATTAATAATTTTATTTATATATTTTGGCGGATGTTCTCCATCTGCATCCATAGTTAATATATATCTACATTTTTTATAATTTTTTTTAATATACTTAAATCCTTTTAATAGAGATGTTTCATAACCCAAGGTTTTTTGGTTGGTAATAAAATCTATATTAAGCGATCTTAATTTTTTCTCTGTGCCATCTGTAGATCCATCATTAATTATTACTGTTTTAAATTTTATATTTCTTAATATTTTAAAGAGCGTAGTGCTTTCATTTTTACTAGGTATCAAAACTATTATTTCAGACATGATTTTGATATATAGTCTCCTTTTTTAAGATTTATTTTAGCTCTTTTATTTATTATTTTTTTTAAATCAAACGGATTGAAAGCATTATTTGGACATGGTCTTAAAGCAATAACATCAGTCTCTTTTAATCTTTGATTTTTTTTAATATTATTTATTAACCATAGTCCTCTTCTTTGAACAATTTTGGATTGCAACTCATTTCTTTCAACTTTTTTAATTCCATCACCCATTGATTTTTCTAAAATCCTTGTACTAATAACCATTTCCTTCCATGATTTAGGATTCATTGAGAATTTATGATCTGGACCTGACCTTGAGTTATTATCGGTAAAATGTTTTTCAATTACTCTCGCACCAAGTGATACTCCAGCTAAAACGCTAATATTCCCAGGGGTATGATCACTTAAACCAAGTATTACTCTTTTATTAAATATTTTTTTATATTGGTTTAATACATTAAGATTTAAATGTTTAAAGTTATCTAATGAATTAGTATAGTTAGTGTTACATTGCATTAATACGATTTTTTTATTATTTTTGAAAATAACATTTACTGCTCTTCGAACTTCTTTAATGTCAGATGCACCTGTTGCGATAATAACAGGTTTATTTTTTTTAGATATTTTATATATAGATTTTTCCCAGGTTATATCTCCTGAACCTATTTTAAACGCACAGACCTTTTTATCCAATTCGTCTATATAATCTAAATCATATGGTGCTGTCATAAAATCTATTTTATATTTTTTACAGGTTTTAATTAGGTCCTCTGTCCAATTTGGATCGATACTTGCATCCTTATAAACCTGATAAACAGATTTTTTCCAATTAGCTTGATGAGTGATTTTTTTCATTTTATCAAACCCAGACTTGCTCACTATTGTATCAGCTTTAAAATGCTGAAATTTTGCTGCGTCCGCACCTGCTTCAGCACATAATTTAATTAATTTTTTAGCTCTTGCTAGATTTCCGTCATGATTTGCTGCTATATCAGCAATAAAATACGTTGGGCTATTTTTAGAAATTATTTTAGAACCAATTTTAAATGAAAGCATAATTTGTAAATATCTTGTATTATTTTAATTATAACAAATGAGCAATATTAAAAATAAAATAATTATTGGCACAGCTCAGTTTTGTAAAAAGTATGGAATTTTTAAAAAAAAAAGTAAAAAAAGCGATGTTTTAAGCATACTAAAATATCTAAAGAAAAACAAAATATATACTCTAGACACTGCCTTTAACTATAATATCTTAAAACTATCAAAAAAATATAATTTTAAATTGCAAAAATTTAAAATTATTACAAAGATACCTAAATTAACCTCTCCAAAGAGTGAAAAGAAAACTCTTAGAATTTTGAAAAATGATCTTAAAATTTTTCAACTTAAAAGATACCAATGCATTTATCTTCATGATACAATTAATTTGAATAAAACAGATTTGATAAGGTCAATTAAATTCCTTAAACTTTTAAAAAGTACAAAAATAACAAATAATATAGGTTTTTCACTCTATAATACCTCTGATTATATAAAATTAAGAAAATATTTAAAGCCCGATCAAGTTCAAATACCGTTTAATTTTTTTGACCAGGAATTTTTAAACAAAAAATTTTTAAAATTGTTTAAATTTGACAATACCAAAATACATGCTCGATCAATATTTCTACAAGGAGTTATAGTTAATAATAATATAAAAAACAAAAAAATGAAATTAATAATCAACAAAATTAAAAATATATGTAAAATAGAAGATATTAAGCCAATTGATGCATGTATAAATTTTGTTTTAAATAAAAAAAAAATTGATAAAGTTGTGGTAGGAATTGACAATGTTAATGAATTAAAAGAAGTATTAAATTTCAAGAAAAAAAATTTAAACTTTAACTTTCTTAACAGAATATCTTTGAATAAAAAATATATTAAACCTTATCTTTGGAAATAAATGGACAATAATAAGAAAACATGGAAACAAGCAATAAAATTAATTCCTAACGGAAACTTATTTTTATCAAAAAATCCTAGTCGTTTTTTAAAAAATCATTGGCCAACATACTTCAGTAAAAGCAAAGGATGTGAAGTTTGGGATCTAAATAATAAAAAATATTATGATCTATCATTAATGGGAGTAGGAACAAATATTTTAGGTTACGCAAACAACAAAGTTGACAAAGAAGTTAAAAAAGTAATTAAAAAAGGAAATTTAACTACACTTAACTGTCCCGAAGACGTTCAGCTAGCAAAAAAATTAGTTTCTTTACACCCCTGGGCAAATATGGCCAGATTTGCAAAAACTGGTGGTGAGGCAAATTCTATTGCGATTCGGATCGCAAGATCATTTACAAAAAAAGAAATTATTATTATTTGTGGTTATCACGGATGGCATGATTGGTATTTAGCTGCAAATTTAGAACACAAAAATAGACTTGATACACATTTATTTAAAGATTTAAAATTTAATGGGGTACCAAAAAAATTGAAAGGTACCGTAAAAACATTTGACTATAATGATATAAAAAAATTTAAATATTTACTTAACAAGTACCGAGGAAAAATTGCTGCTGTAAAGATGGAGGTAGAAAGAGAACAAAAACCAAATAAAAATTTCTTATCAGAAATAAGGAATCTAACAAAAAGAAATAAAATTTTACTAATTTTTGATGAATGTACATCTGGTTTTAGAGAAAACCTTGGAGGATTACATTTGAAATATAATGTACATCCAGATTTAGCACTTTATGGAAAAGCTTTAGGAAATGGCTACCCAATTACAGCAATTTTAGGGAAAAAAAATATAATGAAAGCATCAAATAATACTTTTATAAGTAGCACTTTTTGGACCGACAGAATCGGAAAAGTAGCTGCACTTGCAACTTTAAAAGAAATGCAAAGGATTAAATCTTGGAAATTAATAAACATTATTGGAAGAAGATTAAAAATTAAAATAAAAAAAATATGTGAAAAAAATTCATTTACTGTAAGATTTAAAGGATTAGATACTCTCATTACATTTGAAATTGAATCAAAAAATAAAAAAATTATTTACGAATATTTGACTTATAGAATGTTGCAAAACGGATTTTTAGCAAAAAATACAATTTATATTTCAGTATCCCATAAAAAAAAAATTATTGATAAATATTTAAAAACATTGGATTTGGTGCTTAAAGAAATAAAAATCCTAAAAGTATCAGATATAAGAAAAAAAATAAGCTAAATTGAGATATATGATAAAATTTTCTGCAATTATAGAAGCCAGGATGAATTCTAGCAGACTGCCAGGAAAAATTTTGTACAAAGCAAACAATAGATCATTCCTTTATCATTTAATTTCAAGACTGAAAAAAGTCCAACAGATTAATGAAATAATCTTAGCCACAACTCAAAATAAAAATGATGATATTCTATCGAGTGTAGCAAAAAAAAATAAAATTAAATTATTTAGAGGGTCTGAATTAAACGTAAAAAAAAGAGTTTTAGATGCAGCAAAAAAATTTAAAGTAAAAAATATAGTGAGTATAACAAGCGATTGTCCAATAATAGATATTAATTTAATTTCACAAGCCATAGAAACTTTTAAAATTAACAATGTAGACTTTGTGTCAAATTGTGATTTTAGAAGTTATCCAGACGGCATGGATGTAGCTGTTTATAGCACTAAGTCACTTTTTAAATCTTATAAACTTACAAAAAACAAATTTTATAGAGAGCATGTAACATTATTTATGAAACATAATAAAAAAAAATTTAAACAAATAAACATTGTTGCGCCAAAAAATATGTTTTGGCCTGAGCTTGGATTAACATTAGATGAATATAAAGATTATATTTTATTAAAAAAAATAATTGAGTATTTTCATAACAAAAAAAATTTTTATTTTACGTGCGATGATGTAATTAAGTATTTAATTAAAAATAAAAATTTACTGAAAATCAATTCTAATATTAAAAGAAAACCAATAAAATATATATGTTAAAAATAAATACATTGCTAATTGGTTTGGGAAATATGGCTCTTAACTATGATTATAAGTCAAAAAAAATTCAAACACACACAAAATCACTTTTTTTAAATAAAAAAATTAATTTAATTTTAGGAATTGACCCAAATAAAAAACAACAAAAAAAATTTAGTGATAAATATAAAATTCCTACATTAAAAGAATTGTCTAATATTGAAAAATATAAAGATATTCATTTTGTTGTAATTAGTACTGATAAAAAGAACCATTTACGTGAAATTAAAAAAGTAGTTAAAATTAAATCAGTTAAAGCAATTTTAATTGAAAAACCTTGTGGACAAAATTTAATAGAGTTCTTAAAAATATATAAACTTTGTAAAATTAATAGGATAAAATTATTTATAAATTATCAAAGATTATATGATAAAAATTTTCAAAGATTAGACTCAATTTTACAATCTATGAAAAACTTTGTAGGTTCAGCTTTTTATAGTCGTGGATTTTCAAATAATATGGGTCATTTATTGTCAATAATTTACTCAATGAATTTTAAAAAAACTAAGTTAAAAATTTTAAAAAAAGGAAAAAATCCCAATATATCAATTACTTTTAAAAACGGATTTATACAATTTTTAAATTCTCCCAGGGAAAACTTATCAAATAATGAAATAGAAATCGTTGACGAAAATGTAAAATTAAAAAGTTCTAATGAAATTAACAATTTTGAAATATTTAATTTAAAAAAAGATAGTCATATATCACAAAATTTTATATTTAAAAAAAAGGGTTATATAAAATTTGATCTCAAATATTCTCAAAAACATGTTATTGATCATATAGTAAAATGCATACAAAAAAATCAATCAACAAAACTAATTAAAAAATTATATGAAACTTCATTTTTTTTACATACTTTAAAAAAAAAATTATTAATAAATGACTGATAGACTAATTAAATATAAATTTAAAAAAAACAACACTATCCAAAATGAAGAAATTAAAGCTGCCTTAAAAGTATTAAACTCAGGAAAATTATCTGGATTTATAGGTTCTTCAGGATCAGAATTTTATGGTGGTAAATATGTAAAAAAATTTGAGGATAAGATTAAAAATTTTTACAAAGTTAAACATGCTATTACCGTAAATTCTTGGACCTCTGGTTTAATAGCAATGATTGGTAGTTTGAATGTTGAACCTGGAGATGAAATTATTGTGTCGCCTTGGACAATGTGTGCTACTGCAACAGCAATACTTCATTGGAACTGTATTCCAGTATTCGCAGATATAGATGAAAACGATTTTTGTATTTCAGCAAAGGATATAAAAAAAAAAATAACAAAAAAAACGAAAGCAATAATAGCAGTAGATATTTTTGGATTTCCAGCAGATTTGGATAGAATTAAAAAAATCATTAAAGGCAAAAATATTAAAATTTTATCAGATAACGCACAAGCACCCTATGCAATATATAATAACAGAATCTCTGGGACAAATTCTGACATGGGTGGTTTTAGTTTTAATTACCATAAGCACATTAATACGGGTGAGGGAGGGGTAATTATTACAAATTCAAATTATTTAGCTAATAGAGCTCGTTTAATTAGAAACCATGGAGAGGCTGTTGTTAAAGAGAATGAAAATATAAAAAATATATTAGGACATAATTTTAGGTTAGGCGAAATAGAATCTGCAATAGGGATTGAACAGTATAAAAAACTTAAAAAAATTGTAAAAAGAAGACAAATGATCTGCAGATATCTAACTAGGAGATTGGAAAAACTTCAAGGACTAAAGTTACCATACGAGAATACTAAAAGAACTCATAATTATTACATATATCCAATCATATTAGATATAAATAAATTTAAAATTAGCAGATCTAGAATAATTAAACTTCTTAAAAATCAAGGTGTTCAAGGTTTAATAAATGGATATGCCAACATTCATAAACTCCCAATGTATAAAAAAAAAATTGCATATGGATCCAAAGGCTTTCCATGGAATTATAATTTAAAAAATTTTAAAAAAAAATATTTTTATAAATGTGAAATCGCTGAAAAGTTACAAAACAAAACATTTATAGGGCTAGAGGTCTGCTTGTTTGATTTAAATAAAAAAGACATCAATTTAATTGCCAAATCCTTTGAAAAAAGTGTGGAAAAAAATAATAAAATAAAAAAAATCTTAGTTTTAAGTTTTGAGGCTGGAAGTGCTGAAATAATTTCAAATTACCTTATTAATAAGAAAAAGAAAAATTATATTTTTATTCTAAACGATGTTACAAAAAAAATTTTTAAAAAGAACAAATGTTTTTTTAAATTAGCCAGTAAAAAAATTTATAATTATAATATAAAAAAAATTTTTTTTGGCGCAGGATATAATCATGATGAAATCAATATTATTAAAAAAAACAAATTGGAAAAATGCAAAACTATTTGTTTTTTAGACCATTGGGTCTTTTATAAGCACAGGTTTACAGTAAACGGAAAAGTTTTCTCTCCAAATAAAATTATTACGTCGGACAAATACGCATATAGTGCAATAAAAAAAATTAAATTTAATAAAACAAAATTTCAAATAATTAAAAATCCTCTTTTATTCCAAATTCAGAATAACATTAAAAAACAACAGAGAACAAATAAAAAAATAATTATATTTTTAAATAATATTACATTTAATAATCCATCTAAAAAGGTTAGATATTATATTAATAATAAACAATTAATTCATTTTGCACTTACTTATTTAAAAAAAAATTATAATAAAAAAATTGATAAGGTATACATAAAGTTGCATCCTTCTAATAATTATCATGAATATAAAAAAAATTTAATTAAATTTAAGAGAATATCTATTATAAAAGAGGACGATATAGGCAAAGTTCTTTCTCAAGCAAAGCTTGTAATTTGTAATGAGGGCATGCCACTCTATTTATCACACTTTTTAGGTATAAAAAATTTAAATATCACAAATAATAAACCCCCACAAATTCCAAAACAGCTATGCAATGAGATTTTAAATATTAAATAGATTTACCGAAATGCTTAATAAATTTAATTTTGTAACTATTTTATTTTTAATTAATGAGAATAATTATATATTAAAAGATTATAAGTAAAAAATGAAATTTTCTATTCCAAATAACTTTTTTAAAAATAAGACAATCTTTATAACAGGGGGCACGGGCTCTTTTGGAAAAAATATGGTTAATTATTTAATTAAAAAACATAAAAATTTGAAAAAAATAATTATTTATAGCAGAGATGAACTAAAACAATTTGAGATGGCAAATAATTACTCATTTAATGAGAATCAGAAACTTAGATTCTTTATTGGAGATGTAAGAGACAAGGATAGACTTAAAGTTGCGATGCAAAAAGTAAATTATGTTTTTCACGCCGCTGCACTCAAACAAGTCCCAAGCTCTGAGTATAATCCTTTTGAGACTGTAAAAACAAATATTGTTGGTTCACAAAACGTTATAGAGGCGTGCTTAGAAAATAATGTTGAGAAAGTATTGGCTTTATCGACTGACAAAGCTTCTTCGCCTTATAATCTTTATGGAGCTACAAAGTTATGTTCAGATAAGTTATTTATCGCAGCAAACAATATAAAAGGAAATAGAAAAATATGTTTTTCAGTATTAAGATATGGGAATGTCTTTGGAAGTAGAGGGTCAGTCATTGAAACTTTTTTAAAATCAAAAAATTCTAATGTTTTTAAAATAACCCATAAAAGAATGACAAGATTCAATATTACTATCGCTGAGGCAATTGAGCGTGCTATTTATTCTTTATATTTTTCTCAAGGTGAAGAAATAATCGTACCCAAACTTCCATCTTATAGAATTTTAGATTTAGTAAAATCCATCTCTAGTAATGCTAAAATAAAAATAATTGGAATTAGGCCTGGAGAAAAGATCAATGAAGAATTAATAAGTCAAAATAATTCTGCAAATACAATTAACATCAAAAATTTTTATATTATACTTAAAGATAAACAAGGGAAAACATCGAGATATTATAAAAAAAAATATAAATCGAAAAATGTTAAAAATAGTTTTTCATATACATCAGATAATAACGAAAATTTTTTAAGCGTAAATGAGATTAAAAAACTGCTTTAAAATTTTTAGTATTCATGAGAATTGAAAATAACTTATTATTAATATCGAATTTTAAATTAAAAAATATAACGAAAGAATATTTAAGTTGGGTGAATGACCAATCTTTACTTAAATTTAGTCGACACAAAAATAAAATATACAATTACAAAAAGGCAATATCATATTTTAATTATAATAGGAAAAAAAAAAATTTATTTTTCATTATATTCAATAAAAGAGATAAGAAAAATATAGGAACACTAACACTTAATTTTAAAAGGAATAATATCTACAACATAGGAATACTCATAGACAAAAAATATCAAAATAAAGGACTGGCTAGCAAAGTTATAAACCTATTTACCAAAAATTTAAATTTTTCGAAAAATATTAAATACTTTGAAATCGGAACAAACATTCAACATAAAGCGATGATAAAGGTCGCAAAAAAATGTAAATTTAAATTAAGTCACAAAAATAAAAGGTATGTTTATTTTAGAAAAATAAATAGTTATTATAAATGATGTATTTAATATAGCTCTAAATATATTTATCTTTTAAGTGTTTTAAAGACAGAAGGATAAAGAAATTTGTATGAAAATAAAAACAATTGTATTAGGAAAAAGAAGTTTTTTGACAAAATCTCTTGTAAAGGAAATCAAAGGTATAAAGGTAATTTCTTCAAATGAAATTAATAAATTCAATGAAAAAAAATTAAAAATAAAAAAATTTAATATCATAATAAATCTATTTCATCCAACATATAAAAAAATAATTGATAATAAAAAATTCAAAAAATTAAGCAAAGATTTGGTTTTTCAGTTTTTAAAAAAAATAGAGTCGAGAAATATAAGAAAAATAATTTACACAAGTTCAGCAATTGCATTTTTTAAAATAAAAAATTCAACAGCAACTAGATTTCAATACTTGAAAATGAAAAAAATAATGGAAAAAAAATTAACTTTATATTGTAAAAAAAATAACATTAAATTAATTATAGCTCGACCATTTAATATGTATGGTGGAAAAGATAAGGGTTCTATAATTTATAAAATCAAAAACTATAATAAAATTAAATCAAAATTATTAATTTTTAATAACGGCAAATCAGTAAGAGATTTTATTCATGTAAAAGATGTCGCAAAGGTATATAAAGTTTTACTTTCAAAAAAATATAGTGGAGTTTTAGGTATTGGGACTGGCAAGGGTACATCTGTTATAGAATTAATTAAAAAGGCTAATATTTTAAATTATGTTACCTTTTCTAATAATAATAATTTTGAATTATCAAAAACTAATTGTAATACGAAAAAACTATCCAATATAGTTAATATAACTAAATTCAAAAAAGTCGAAAATTTCTTAAAAATAAAATAAATATAAAATTTATGAAAATCTCGTTTGGTTCGGAAATAAAAAAAACTGCATGGGGAGGTGGAAATCAATTCTTAATAAACATTTCTAATTATTTAAAGTTAAAAAATATAGAGGTTGTTTATGATTTAAAAGACAATGATATTGATATAATTGTTCTGATGGATCCAAGAGTAAGTAGTTCATCGTCTACTTTTAATCACATAGATATTGACAATTATTTAAGATCTAAAAATAAGTATGCAATTGTAGTTCATAGAGTGAATGAGTGCGATGAAAGAAAAAATACTAACAATGTAAATGAAACTTTAATGCAGGCTAATAAATTTTCT
>MDTB01208604.1_pt1 | contig 12846 bp, 19 predicted proteins | sample 811161 | NCBI WGS metagenome assembly MDTB01 (sample SAMN05326650, study PRJNA326480) | marine metagenome | isolation source: seawater | place: Mediterranean Sea | collected 2009 | reverse complement strand
CCTACTATCATTGTATTAGAAAATGGTAAAGAGGTAAAACGATTTGTTCCTGGAATTAGTATGAGATTCAATGAAGATACTATTATTTCAGATGTTAGAAAAGAAGTAAAACAATGAGAAAAAAAAGAAAATCGAGAGTCAATCAAGCAGGAAACTACACCAAACCTGGATTAAGAAAAAGAATATTCCAGCGTATTTTACGAGGTAACAAAGGTGGTAATCCTGGACAATGGAGTGCTAGAAAAGCACAGATGTTAGCACTCGCCTACAAACGAGCAGGTGGTGGTTATAAATAATGGCTCTCAAGAAATCACAGAAAAGTCTACGCAGGTGGACAAAACAAAAATGGCGTACCAAGTCTGGTAAGCCGTCATCTAAAACTGGAGAAAGATATTTACCAGAAAGATTGCTAAAAGCAATGACTAAATCAGAATACGCATACGAAACTCGCAAGAAAAGAAAAGCAAAAAAAGCAGGAAAGCAACGAGCTAAGTATTCCAGAAAAACAAGAAAAAAGATGCGTAGATATTCATAATTTATTATATTCTTAGAAATATAAATAAAGTAAGGAATACTATGAAACTAGAAGAACAACAATCAAAACTAAAAGAATTGGTAGATCAATTCAATCAAAGCAATGAACAAATTCAAATGCTACAAGCAAATAATGCAGAATTGCGTATGCAGATAGCAAAACAACAAGGAGTTATAGAGGCACTACAATCTTTAGATAAAGGCAAAAAAAATGCCAAAACTTAATGTAGTAGCAGGAATAATAGATAAAGTAGTAGATAAAATCGATGACTTTACTCTGGATAAAACAGAAAAAGCAGAGCTTATACAAGACATTAACAAAGCTCAAATTGAAGTTAATAAAGTTGAAGCCAATAGCAATAGTTTATTTGTTAGTGGCTGGAGGCCTTTCGTTGGCTGGACTTGTGGAGTAGCTTTATGTTATCACTTCGTACTACAACCGTTCTTACTTTTTCTTGTATATTCATTTGGCTATCAAGTGGATTTACCAGTATTCGATATGAGTACATTGACAACAATACTTCTTGGACTTCTCGGTTTAGGTGGTATGCGTTCGTTCGAGAAAGTCAAGAGATCAGCGTAATGCGATTTGATGATATAATAGAAAAAGTATTGCAACACGAGGGAGGTTATGTCAATGACAAAGAAGATCTCGGTGGAGAAACTAACTATGGTATCACAAAACGCTTTTATCCTCACTTAGACATTAAAAATCTTACAAGAGAACAAGCAAAAGAAATCTACTATAAAGATTATTGGATTCCGTCTAAGGCGTCAAAACTACCAGCAGAATTACGATATGCTTACTTTGATTGCGTAGTTAATACTGGACAGTATCGTGCAGTAAGAATACTACAGCAAGCGTGTAATAATAAAAATACATTTGAAATCAAAGAGGACGGTAAAATTGGAGCTGCTACAATATCAGCTTGTAAGAAATTAGAGGCAGATAGATTTATTTCATATAGAATCTTATTCTATTCTTTGTTAATTTCAGATAACCCTACGCAAGAAAAATTTTGGTATGGTTGGTACAAAAGAGCTAAAGGAGAATAAATGCCTACATATATTACAGCTAGAGATTTAAAAGACGCTTATCCTAATTTAGACGAGTTTGATACAAAAAAACCAATATACAGTTGGACTGTTGATTCAGGTAGTAGATATGTATCTCACGACTCTGGATTAGTAACTGCGCTATTTGTAGACGGAGCTAATCAAGGATCAGCACAAGCAAACAAAGCTGCCGTAGACGCAAACGGAGAGTGGTTTTATGATAGCGCTGTTGATGCTATATATTACTACAACGATACTAATAGTCCTGATGATTTATTAATGGAAGCAGGAGAAGAATTTGCAACTCTTAAAACAAGAGTAATGAAAGATGCAAGTGATTATGTAGATTCTAAATTAGACTCTACTTTACCAAGAGAACAATTTTTATTAAAAGACGGAACTTACGATTATCTTATTAGACGATTAACTTCTTTAGTTGCTGCTTTCTTTTTAGTAAAAGGAAAAGATCCAACAAGTCAAATAGCTGTAGCTTTATTTCAAGAAGCACAAATGCACATTGACGATCTAAATAGTGGTAAAGCAAAGCTAGGTTATCAGAACACAGGAGATGCCTCCAAAGGTATTGTAAGAAAAATATCTGTGTCTGGAAGTCTTAATATTGTTGATACTAGAGGAAATTACTTTGGTAGCTACGACAGATTAAAAGTTATTGTTACTACTGGTGGTGCTATTGGTACTGCAAAATATTCTGTATTTGCAAAAGATGATGATACTTTAAAAAACAATCAAGTTATAACAGATGAAGTTATTAACGGAGATTATCAAGAATTAGCAGCAGGATTGCAAGTAAGATTTCAAGGATCAAGTGATTCATCTACTGCAACACAAAATGATGAGTGGGAAGTAGAAGTTACTGGTATATACGAAGAAACAGAAAATGCCTCTATGCGTTCAGTAAAAATGACTCGTAAAGATTTCAAACAGTTTTATAGAGGTAAAAATGGCTCTCGCATCTACTAATGCTTGGAAAGTAAATGTAGAAGAATCTATACAAAACGCTCTTAGAAGCGAATTTGGATCTAGTCTGGCTATATTTAGATCAAGAGATTTTGAATATACAGGCAATCGTTTTTGTATTATTAGAGGATTAGACTCTGAGTCAAACAACACAATGTACTCTAAGTTGTCAAGCACATATAACTTATCGTTAGATTTTTATATGCAAGACTTAAAAAGAAATGAATTGACTGTCAAATCGTTTTTTAAACTAGTATCCAGATTAGAAGAAACTATTTATTCTTTATTAGAAATTGATCCATTATTTAGAATAGAAGTTACAGAAATAGAATACGAAAATGATATAGATTTTAATGGATACAGAAAAGCATCATTTAGTTTATCAGTAAGGAGCGTAAGATAATGGCCTTAAATTTTAACAATATTACATACGAAAAAATTATGACTCCGTTAAGAGATAAACTTAAAACAGAATTTAAAGGATCATTGCCAATATATTTTGACAATCAACAGCAAGACATAGGAAGTAAATCATTGCGCATATATCCTACATCACAAAGATTAGAAAAAAACAGAACTAATTCATTTCTCAATTCTTATGAACTAGAAATGGATTATGTAATAAAAACAAATAAAAATAGCGAAAAAGCATTAGATCAAATGTATAAAGATGTATCAAGAATAGAAACAGTCTTGTTTAATAACTCACACGGTGGATCAATACCTTATTTTTACGCAGCAATGCCTGAAATAGAACATAATATTGATGTTGATTTAAATAATGTGTATGCCTCAAGAGTAACGGTTACTGTACTATATGAAGAGGGACACGAGAAGTTTTCTAAGTTTATTACTTCCAATGATAAATTCTTTGTATTATCTAATGGATCTTTTTATATTGTAAGGAGTTAATTATGGCTAAAAAATATAAATTAAAAGACGAACTTATGCCTAGAAAACCTAGTTTTCTTGGACTAGATTATTCAGACTGGGCAAAACTTAATAGTGGCAAATCTGTAGAATTAGATAAATTGCCAGAATTAGCAAAAGATTATTTAGAAGAAGTAAAAGCAAAAATTAAAAAAGAGGTAAAGTAAAATGGCAAATGTAAAAACATCGTTTTCTCCAAAAGAGTTTGAGTTAGCGATAGCTCACGAAGAAACAATAGGAACTGCTACATCAACTCTAACAAATTTCAAATTATTAAATATTGATTCAATAGAAATGCCTGCATTAAATCCACAGCAGGTATTAGATGTAAGGCACGGAGCAGGAAGAACATTAAAAACAGTTGATATGTTTTTATCAAACAATCTTACCGTAAAAGAAATAAGTTTTACAGGAGTTGCCGATGCAACCGTTTTACCTCTATTGCTTAAAAACATTACACAAACTAGTAATGTTGCAAGTTTGCATATTCCTGCCTCATACGATCCAAGTGAATTAAAAGTTGGAGATGCAGGTGGAGATTCAGGTACATCAACATTTAGTGTATTATTAAATGTTCCAGAATCAAGCAACTCTATGATGTTTACTGGCTGTGTTTTAACATCTCTAACATTAAATGGAGATATAGGAGAAGAGTCAGGAAGAATTAAAATGTCAGGTACTTTTAAAACAGGTAAAAAACCTAGTTTTACTGACAATAACAATCCAAGTGATACATCTCATTTTAATACTAACTATTTTGTAACAGATTATGAGGGAACAAATGCTGCGCAAGTAATTGCAGGTGTTACATCTCCTATTATGAAATCATTTAGTTGTACATTAGAAAACGATGCACAATTTATGGGATTTGACTCATCAGGTAATTATCAAATTATAGCAAGAGCTTTACCAGAAGCGATCGTTAATTTTGAATCAGTAGTTAAATACGATTCAGATACAGACGGATTAGTTGCAACTTTTGAACAACAATCAACAAGTACAGTAGCTAATACTTTAACTGCTAAAGACGGTGCTACCAGAAATATTGATTTTTCAATACCAAAAGCAATCATAACAGATGTTTCTTTTTCAGAAGAAGAAGCTATGTTCTTGTCAGTAAGCACAAGAGCAGTTGCAGGAACATCTGGAAATCTAGTTGCTTTCACAATACAATAAACAAGTAAAAGGATAAACAATGTCTAAAAAAATAACTCTCAAGAGTGGCATTAAAGCTACGCTTAAAGAAATGTCCGTAGACGAATTTGACAAATGTATGGATTTTGTAGATTACGAAACAAAAGTCGTAGACGGAGAAGAACAAACTTTAATTAAAAATCAATTCTCAGTAAGTACATTTTGGATTAGAAAAGGTGTACAAAACGCAGATGATAAATTTATAAAGTCTTTATCTATTGAAGATAGAGGCGAACTCCAAGTAGCTATACAGGAATACAATAGCTTGGGGGAATAGAATCCCTCACACTTAAACTGAACATACTTATAGATGACTGGTGTGAGGGTTGTGCATATCACACTTTTCCATACCAAGCTAAGTTACCTCTTAAAAAAGATACCAGCGTTCACACCTTTACATCTATGGACGATGTTTGGTATGTTATCGGTTTATTAAAAGAAGAAGTAGAAGAACATAATAAAACAAATAAAAAGCAGTTCTCATTAGAGCAAGCTATTTTATCACACATACCTTTTTTTTGTTGTCCTAATCATTTTTTATCAAGAGAATATCAACAAGATATACAACGATACTTATATTGTAAAAAAATGTCGGTTGCACCTTATCCAGGATCGTTCGGAGATCAACCTAAAAATTGGATTAGTAAGTGCAATATTATAGAGAATATGTTAAATTATGTTGAGCAAAAACAAACCATAAATCAAAATGAGTAAAAATTTTAAAGTACAAGTAGAGTTTCGTCCAATAGGAGATAAGGATTTAATAGATGCTTTAAAAGCGTTAGCTGTTGAACAAACAAAATTAAGTAAAGCAAATGCTAATCTACAGATAAGTGCAGAAAGAGTAAATCAAGCACAAATTCGTACAAAAATGCTTTTAGATAAAGCTACATCAGCAGCTATAAAAAATAAAATAGCTGTTGAAAAATTAAAAACACAAAAGAAAATTTTAGAAGCAAGATTACAAAAAACAACAACAGCATTAAAAAGGTATCAGTTAGGATTAAAGAGCACTACACGAACAGGTGTAGTAGCAACTAGAAATAATCGTTTGTTAAGTAATAGTTTTGCTACAATTCGTAGTACATTATTGCTTGCGTCTTTTGGTATTGGTTTAGTTTCTAGTAGCTTTATTAGACTAGCCACATTAGCAGGAGAACAAAAAAGAGTTGAGGATCAATTAGCTGTTGCTCTGGGAAGAACATCTCAAGCATTATTAGATCAAGCTAGCGCATTACAACAAACTACTGGATTTGGAGATGAATCTATTGTTGCAGCACAAGCACAGCTTGCTGCATTTACAGATAATGAAGAGGCAATTAAAAGACTAACAGTATCCACATTAGACTTTGCAACAGCGCAAGGTATGACGCTTAACGAGGCAGCTAAACTATTAGGTAAATCTATTGGATCATCTACTAACGCATTATCAAGATATGGAGTAACTATTACAGGTGCAGTTGGATCTACTGAAAGATTAGATAGTGCTGTTGCAGGTATTGCTCAATTATTTGGAGATCAAGCTACTGCGAGATTATTAAGTTTTAACGGACAGTTAGAATTAGCTGCTGGTAATATAGGAGATGTCGGAGAGGATCTTGGTGCAGAATTAATACCTCAACTAACGCTTGCATTAACAAACTTTAATAAATTTGCATTATTTGTACAAGAAAACGCAAAAGCATTTTCAGCTTTAAAGGCAGGTTTAGGATTAGCAGCAACAGCAGCAGCTTTATTTTTCGTTAGACTTAATGCTTTAAAAACAGTAATAAGACTTTTAATAAGTCCTATTACAGCGCTGAGAAAAGGTACTGGTGGATTAAAAAAAATCATTGACGGTACAAAAAATTCATTTGGATTATTAACACAAAGATTAAAAAATCTTGCACCTGGAGTTAAAAATATTGGTAAAAACACCGTAGCTACTGCTAAAGCAGTTACAATGTTTGGTAAAAGAACTGAAGTAACAGGATTAGCTCAAGCAGCTTTTGGATCTTTTGTAGCTTTTTCGGCTAACAAATTAACTGGTTTTACAACAAATTTAAAAGAAGCTGTTTTTGGTAAAGAAGAAGATGCAAAAGCAACAGATGATCAAACAAAATCACTTAGAGAACTAATGAAAGAAACTCCAAAATATTTAGAACTTTTGGCTAAAGAAACAACTGCATTAGATAAACTAAATCAAAAAAGATTTATACTAGCTTCTAATACCAAAGTTGAAGAAAATCAAAGAAAAGCATTAGTAAAAACTATTGGAGAATTAAATAAACAATCTGGATTGCAAATAGAGTTAGGAGATATTAAAAATTTCCAAGATTTACAAAATGAAATTGTTACACAAGATAAATTAAAATTAAACGAAGAAGAGATAAAAAAAGCATTAGAACTTGCACAAGCATTATTTGATTTAAATATGATTACAGCTACTGGAAGTATATCTAATCAAAAAGCAAATGAGCTAAGATTGCAAAGTATGGCTGATCTAGGAAATGCTTTTGCACAGTTAAATGCAGGTAGTAAAAGCGCAGCATTGGTAGCTATTAGATTAGATCAAATAAAAGCCGTAGCTAATGCTTACGGCGCATTTGGACAGTATATGGATCAAGATCCACCTCGTCCTGGATTAGCTGCTTTAGCCCTAGCAAAAGGTTTAGCAAATGCAGCTATTATAGAAAAACAAGCAGGTAAAGCAAGAGCTGCTGCAACAGGTGCTGACTTTGTAACACAAGGATTTACTCGTATGGAGGTAGGAGAGGCAGGAGCTGAAAGAGTACAAGTTACTCCACTTGGTATGAACAGTAGAGCAGGAGCTGGTGGTATGAGAGATATAACTGTTAATATAAACGGAAATGTTGCAGGTACTAACGAATTTGTAAGAGATGTGTTAATTCCCTCAATAGAGGATACAATAGACAGAAACTTAGCATAATGGCTTTAACAGCAACATCTAATTACAAAAATGCTCTTGATGCTAATATAGAAGAAGAGTGGTTGTTTGAATTAAGAAATAATAATTATCCTGCACCAACTGATCCACAGCCAGCAGATACATCTGGTTTTGTTATAAGACTTGGAACAAACGAAGTAGCTCACGGCAGTATAAGTGATATGAATTATCACGGTTTTATTTTAAATAAACCAACATTAAGAGAGTCTATTGACTTAGCTAGCTCTACTGCTAAAATAGGCAATATTAGTATTACTTGCGCAAATCAAACACTCAGCAATCATAGTAAAAAACTATCAGCAGAAATATACGGTGGATCAAATACTTATTTAAATCATCAAGTTATTGTCTATTCAAGAGTGGGTGGAAACAGTCTTAAAATATTTGACGGTAGATTAAAAGATGTAAAAATGGACAATGCCGACACAGTTACTTTAACGCTAGCTGTAAATAATCCGTTAGATGTAATATCTATACCAGAACTACAATCTAAAGCAGGTAATTATTATCCTGTATTTTATGGCACAGGATCGCCAGAAACATCAACAGTTTCTAGTCCAGGATTTATAGACGCTGCAAGAGTATTTCCTGTTCAAGTAGATAGTTTAAATAATGATACTTATAATTGTTTACTACACAAAGCAGTAACAGACGGCAGACTTCATTATCCTGTAAAAGATCAATACGATGAAACAAATTTTCCTATTTTTGTACCAATGGACGAGGCGAATAATACATCAACCACAACATACGAGGGAGAAACAAATAGCAACAAAAATGTAATTACAACAGATTTAGATTTAGAAAGAAGTTATTTAATTCGTCCACAGACAGTAACTGATCCAAGCACAGTTGCCTCATCAGGTAGTGGACTTGGTTTAGTTATTAGCAATTCTGGAAACGCTTATGATGCTACAGGATCAGGAACTAGTGCTACTTTTAGTTTTCAGTCTGATGCTAGTGAAACATTACAAGGTACTTATATAATGACAGATTTTCCAAAAGAAGATCACGCTATATCAGAGTTAAAGTTTAGATTTACACATCAAGTTAGTGCTTTTCAAGAGCGTGACGGAGATTTGACAATAACATTAAGAGCTTTGGCTTTTTGGAGTAATTCATCGAGCTTTCAACAAGTTCAATATACTTCTACTCAGGCAACAACTACTTCAACATTTGATTTATTAAATACAAGTTTATTCAGCACATCTCTTGGAACAATGCCAGACAAAATACATTTATTAATTAGTTTTAATAATAGTCCTCTTGATCCAGGTGGTGGTACATCAGATGATTTTAATACTGCTACTTTATTAATAAAGGATATGTTCTTAGAGGTAACTACCAAAATAGATCCACCTGTTAATAGTGACGGTGTTGCAGAAAAACTATCTAAAATAGGAGCAGTAACAAATGTTAAGAAATTATATACAGGTGCAGACGGATTAGATAAATCTTTTAGCTCAGGAGTTGTAACAAACATACTTGATATGCACAGAGATTTATTATATAGATTTGGTGGGGTAACAAGCACGCCAGTAGTAAATAATAATAATCCTGACGGTACAGCTAAACCATACTCTAATTTGGAAACAGATAGAACTAATTGGTTTTGTAAATATTATACAAACAAACCAGTACAGTTAAATTCTCTATTAAAACAATGTCAATTTGAGGGTGGATTTATACACAGATTTCGTCCTAACGATTCTGCATCACAATATATTTATATTGATGATAGTATGACTACAACACACTTTATCAGAAAAGAGGATTTATCAAATATAAGCGTATCTGTTACACCAATAGAATCTTTGGTAACCAAAAGAATTATAAAGTATGAAGTAAATCCAATTAATGATAAAACATTTGAAAATAAAACTTGTACGGATACAAGTAACAATCCAAGAACAAAATATAATCTTACATCAAATACCAAAGAAAATATAAAAACAACAGAACTAAAAATTCTTAGAAATAAAGTTGGCGATACTAATATGGGATCAACTAGAAATAATGGATTTGCTAATTACTATAATGCTATTGAGGGAGTACCAAAGCTAATTATAAACGCAGATATCATAAATCCAGGAGATAGTTCTGAGGCAAGAAATAGTGGCAGTTCATATTTTTATTTAATGGAAGTTGGAGATATATGTGAAATAGATGATTCGTATCAACTAATAGCTCCATTTGGAGATAGCTTTGATCAAAAGCAGTTTATACTAACTTCTATTACAAGAGGCGCAGGAAGTTTAAAAGTTGTTTTGAGAGAAATATAAAAAGAGGTAAATTTAATTATGGCTATTTCATCAGTAAAATTCGGAGAAGATACTAACGGTACTAACACAGGCAATTATACACCTGGAAGAAATCCTAACATTGCATCAGAGCAACCTTTGGAATATGACGGTATATCAGCAAGAAAATCTTTAAGTGGTAAAACTTACACAGTAGCAAATCACAACAGCTCACGCAGATCCAGAAAATTAGCATATTCAAATTTAAGTGAGGCAGATAAAAACAAATTAGTTGCATTATTTAATTTTGCAAAAGGACAACTAAACTCTTTTCATTATACAGAATCAGGAAATTTTAGTGATAGCTTTGAAGTTCGCTTTACAAATAACAAATTAAATGTCACGGAAGTAGCATATAATGTTTACAATGTTGATGTTGAAATTGAAGAGCAATTATAAGAAATTTTTCTTCTTAAAATACCCCTACAAAACCATAAAAACACTCTTGATAGCATATCATAAGCGAGATAGAACAAAGTGGTATAAACACCGTAAATAATGCGTTATTTGTGATTTATCTATTATTTGATGTATTTATTGTTTGTATACACAATAATCGCTGAATTTTTGCCTTGATTTGATCCCAGCACATTATAATCAATCCAATCAACAGCGCTTTGTTCATCTTCTCCCTGTGCTATTAATGTTTCAATGCACTTATTGTAATCATACACCCAGCGTTTTGTTCCTGTTGCGCTGTCATCAGTAATACCAATTAACGCATCTTCTAAATCTTTTAATGTATTCATAATCTTCCTATTAAGTTTTGTAGGGATAGCAGTAGCCAACCAAATAGTATTCACAAAAAATTATTAACAAGAGAGTGAACTCCTATATTTAATTGTTTATATGTATACCAAACTATCCCTAATTAGTTAAAATGGTAATTCGTCTGGATCTAGTGGTTTTTTATCTTCTTTTGTTTTAGGAATAGATAGTGCTAATCCAAAGTATTTTTTCCCACTTTTACTTTGATTTAACCAAGCTGATATGTTGTACAAAGTACCAGCAACATCAACTTGTCCTGTATAATCAGGTTGAGTATCTTTGTCTTTTTTTTCATTTTTAAAAAGCGATCCATTGTTTTCTTTATGTTTGTATGGTTTTTTATCTGCCATTAGTCTGTACCCCATAGTCTTTCGTTCTGATAATCGTTAAGTATCCAGGTATAACTGCGTCTACCGTAATTACCAATATGTTTATTTTTGGTTTTTAAAATTAAACCCTCTTTTTTTAAATCACTAAACGCTCTACGGATTGATGTTAGTGGAGTGTTTTCGTGAATATCTTTTGTTCCTACAAGATCAATGTGCATCATCTCAGGCGTATATTCGGTGTTAGGATTTGCTTGAAACATAGCTAGGCATTTATGCTTTTGATTTCTTGCTTTTTTAAGTTTGTACTTTAATCTATTTCCTGTGTTATGAACTGTGTTATAGAACATATCATCTCCTTTGTTTTTATATTTTAGACAAAGCGATACTATTGCGTTATAAACGCATTGATGTAATCTTGCTATAATCATACTATTTAATCGTCACAATTTTCGCAATGTTTCCAAGTTGGATTAAGTCCGACATATTCTTGTTCAGTTACTTTGGTAGGATTGTTAATTGCTCTCTTAATGTCTAATGCAACATTTTTAATAGCAGGTGGCAATTCCCTAACATAGCGACTTTTGAAGATATACTTCAACACTTGTTTTTCCTCTTGGTTTATTTTTAACATCATATCGTTACCTCAAATATGGTTTTCTTTGGTTTTAGTTTGTTGGAAGATTTAGCATTATAACTTTCAAGTTCAGTATCAATGTCATAACACTCCTCTCCAACATATTGTAAATCTATTTTCATAGCGTCTATATTTTTATTCTCGTGAAAAATATAAATATTCTGACTTGCTCTTCCTGACAGATTTAATCCTTTTTCGCTGTATTCGTTTGCTCCAACCAACGAACTACTTCTACTTGCAATATCTCCTACTCTCGCAGAGTGTATGTGTCCAGATATAATATAATCTATTTGCACACCTCTACCTGCGTATCTACCTTTGATTTGATTGACACTTTTTTCGTATTGCGTAGTAAAACTACCGTTTCCGTGTAATAATAATAAGTTTTGTCCTGCGACATTGACTACTACTTCCGTAGGATCATCAACTACAAACTGCACATCTGTTGTTTTAAAGTAGTGTCTTAGTATTTCAAAGATAACAAAGTCGTAATTGTCTGACGCCATAAAATCACTCCAACCCCAATCTTGTTTTAATCTACTTTCATTTCCAGTCACACAAGCAACAGATACAGAATAATCTTCTCCGACATCAAATATAATTTGTTGTAATAAATCTACTGCAAGAAATACTGCTTTACTTCTATTGGTGGACATATTAAGCATTTCATCTAATCTTCTATCGGAATTAATTAAATCGCCAGTAATCGCAATTAATACATTATCTATATCATAGACTTTAAATATTTGTTTTGCTCTATTTACATAGTGTTTTAAGCGTCTACTAGCAACTTTGAAATCATAATTGTTATGAGGTAAGGAAACAAGTTCGTTAAAATGTGTATCAGATATTTGCAGAACGCCAACACTCTTGCCTTGTTTGACTTCTTTAAATTTAAATTCAGAAAAATTTTTGTTTTGCAATAATGCTTGAATATCAAATAATAAATTATGTACTGCGTTTTCATATCTTGCATATTCTCTAAATGACTTCCTTTCTACTCTACTTACATCTTGCGCAGATTGTTTTTGTTTGGCTAGCTTTATGTTCTCTCTAACAACCTCAATGTCATTTCTTATTGGATTTACAGTTTTGCATTTGCAGTCATTACAAAAATATTTTTGTTTTAAAGATCCGTCAGCATTTTTCTGATTACCTTTTTTGATCATATTCTTG
>MDTB01029993.1_pt1 | contig 12846 bp, 12 predicted proteins | sample 811161 | NCBI WGS metagenome assembly MDTB01 (sample SAMN05326650, study PRJNA326480) | marine metagenome | isolation source: seawater | place: Mediterranean Sea | collected 2009 | reverse complement strand
AGTTTGTGATTTAGATATGAACGCTTTGTATTTTTCGCGAGAGCCGATTCCAACACGTACTAAGAGTAAAAATATTCCTATGGGAAAGCAAGTATGTGTCATTCCCTTTCGCAGAGACTACCTAATAAAATATACTCAGTTAAAACCTACCCCTCTTGAAATAGTGGAGTCCGTTGACATGATGAGAGTATTAGAGTACGGAACGAAAGTCAAAATGGTAAAAACTTTTCATCAAAATCAATCAGTTGATACTTTTGAAGACTTAAATAAAGTAAAGAAACTAATGCAAGATGATCCATTTTAATGAAAACCTCAGTGATAATCTGGGATCAAAATTTATCGCCACCAAAACATCTCAATGATAAAATAATTTTTTGGAAAGAATATATTGCTGTTAGTAAATCTAATTCTATTTCAATTCCTCAGCTCATTGAGGAAAACTCAGAAAAACTAAGAAATAAGTTTCTACTATGGGTATATGATGTTGGAGAAACTAAAATTGATGGAAAGAAATTAGTAGATCTTTTACAAATCCGCCCAAAATTCAGCTATTGGTGGATGACCCTAATTACAGAAAAATGCAATTATTCCAAATCTCTTTTTATTACAGATGTAATTAAAATTTTTGCCTTAGAGGATTGGATTAATAAAAACCCTACATCAAAAATAAAAATATTTAGTTCAAATAGAAATTTAATTCACAGTTTAGAGGAATGGTGTGGAGGCAGAGACATTAACTTTGAATATTTAATTATTAATTCAAAAAAAAACCAAATTTCAGTTTTTAAGAAGGTTTTTTATTTATTGCCTGCTATGCCACGTGGCATATTATGGTTTATTAAATTTTTATCCCAAAGATGGAAATTAAAAGGCTTAGGTTTAAAAAATTGGATTAATTCTGACGCTCAAATTACTTTTTTATCTTACTTATTTAATATTAGTGAAACTTCAAAAAATGATAGTAACTATGAAAATCAATATTGGACTGAATTACCTATCTTGTTAAAGAATAAAAAAATCAAGACTAATTGGTTGCATTATTATATTCAAGATGGACATAGTTCAACTGTAAAAAATGTAAAAAAATTTATATCAAATTTTAATAAAGATCCAAAAAACTTTCAAACTCATGTAACGATATTTAGTTTTTTATCTTACGAAGTAATTATAAACACATTAAAGGATTGGCTTTTTCTTTGTAAAAAAAATAAAAATATACAAAATAGCTTATTCGGGTCAACTGATAAAAAATATCTTTGGCATCTTTTTCAGGAGGATTGGAAAAATTCAATTTATGGTCAAGTAGCTTTTAGTAACTTATTAACTTTAAATTTATATGAGGCAGCATTGAATCTTTTACCAAATCAAAAAAATGGACTATATTTGCAGGAAAATCAAGGATGGGAGTTTGGTTTTATTAATGCTTGGAGGAGTGCAGGTCATTCAAGTCTAATTGGTTTTCCTCATTCAACTGTAAAATTTTGGGATTTAAGATATTTTTATCATAAAGAGAGCTATTTAAACATTCATAATAACCCTTTACCACTTCCGGATAAAATTGCATGTAATGGAAAAAAGACAATCCTAGCTTATCAAGATCATGGATATCCTGAAAAATATTTAGTCGAAGTTGAATCTCTAAGATATTTATATTTAGATAAGTATTTCCAAAATTTTGATATTACTCTTAAAAAGAATAATAAATTAATTGTTTTTGGAGATTACCTAAAAGCTAATACATATAAACAGCTTGAATTATTACAAAAAGCTGTAGCTTTATTAAATTTTAATATTGATATTTCTTTTAAGCCACATCCTGCTTGTCCAATTGATCTATCACTTTTTCCAGGCATCAAAGCAGATCTTACTAATGATCCACTTAGTAACTTACTCCCAGAATATGATATGGTGTTTGCAAGTTCTACTACCTCTGCGGCAGTTGATGGATATTGTGCAGGTTTGATAGTATTTACTTTACTTGATGGAGAAGAATTAAATATGAGCCCATTAAGAAATTGTAAGAATGCATTTTTTGTCAGTAATTATCAACAATTAAGAAATTATTTAATCAATACCTCTGAATCTAAATTTTATTATAAAAAATTAGATAAAAACTTTTACTTTAATTTAAATAAAAATCTTGATGGTTGGAAAGGTTTATTAAATATTTAAAATTATGACATCAACTTTTGATATTTACAAAGGAAAAAAAGTTCTCATTACTGGTCATACTGGATTCAAAGGTTCTTGGCTAAGTGTGTGGCTCAAATTATTAAAGGCAGACGTATACGGACTTTCTTTAAATATACCAACCTCCCCATCTAACTTTGAAGTATCAAATCTTGGAGAACACATCAGTGATAATCGTTTAGACATTACAAACTTTGAATCAACCCATAATTTCATATCAACTTTACAACCAGATTTTATTTTTCATTTAGCTGCTCAACCGTTAGTGAGACAGTCCTATAAAGATCCTTTGAATACAATAATGACCAATGCTATCGGCACCAGTAATATCCTAAATTCAATCAATCAAATCAGTAAATCGGTCACTGCTGTTCTTATAACTAGTGATAAGGTTTATGATAATAAAGAATTGGAAAGAGGTTATATAGAAAATGATAGATTGGGAGGAAAGGATCCATATAGTGCTTCTAAAGGAATGGCTGAATTAGCAATTAGGACTTTCTTCCAGTCATATTTTAAAGAATCAAATTCTTTAGTAAGAATCGGAATAGCTCGTGCAGGAAATGTTATTGGAGGAGGAGACTGGGCAGAAGATAGAATAATTGCCGATTGTGTAAGATCATGGTCAGTAGGTGAGAAAGTAAAAATAAGAAATCCAGATTCAACTAGACCATGGCAACACGTTTTAGAGCCTTTGAGTGGTTATTTAACCCTTGGGAGTAATCTATATAAAAGTAATCAATTCAATGGAGAGTCTTTTAATTTTGGTCCTAAAGCTAATCAAAATTATTCAGTTAGAGAGCTAATATCTCAAATGAAAAAACACTGGGCTGACGCACAGTGGGTTGATTGTTCCCAATCAAAAAATGATATGCCTGAAGCAAACTTACTTCAATTGAATTGTGATAAAGCATTTTCTAAAATTAATTGGTCACCTGTACTTGAGTTTGATGAAACAGTAAAATTAACCACAATTTGGTATAAAAATTATTACGAAAACCCCAAATCTAATTTTTACGAATTTACTTTAAATCAAATCAAAGAATATATTAATATAGCAAAGCAAAGGTTTGTAAATTGGACAGTTTGATGAAAAAAATAATTGATGTTGAGGTAATACCTTTAAAAAAAATTGAAACTTTAAATGGTAATGTATTTCATGCATTGAAAAATAGTGATAAGGAATATATTTCGTTTGGCGAGGCTTATTTTTCAAGTATAAAACACAACTATATTAAAGGGTGGAAACGGCATAAGCTTATGCAATTAAACATAATTGTTAATGTAGGTTTAATTAGGTTTATTATGCATGACGACAGAAAAAATTCTCCCACTTTCGGATGTTATCAAGAAGTATTTTTATCTTTGGAGAATTATTGTCGACTAACAATCCCTCCAATGGTTTGGTTTGCATTTCAGGGTATGGCAAAAACTGAAAGCATTTTATTAAATATTGCCAGTATACCTCATAATACTAATGAGGTAGAAACTCAACCGCTTGAAAAATTCAATTTTCACTGGTAGGCTAATTTATTCTTTCAACATATAGGTAATTCGATGAAAACTATAATATTAGCAGGTGGGTATGGCACAAGATTATCCGAATTAACAGACTTAATTCCGAAGCCAATGATCACTATAGGAAATAAACCTATTATTTGGCATATTATGAACACCTATTCCTATTATAATCATAAAGACTTTTATTTGGCTTTGGGCTATAAAGCAGAAGTTATTAAAGAATTTTTTCTTAATTATAGGTCGTTAAATAATGATTTAAAAATTAATATGTCAAATGGTTCAATCAATCATATACAAGATGAACAAATAGATTGGAATGTAACTTTAGTAAATACAGGTCAAAACACTATGACCGGAGGTAGAGTAAAAAGACTAAGTAAATTTATTGGTAATGAAACATTTCTTCTTACATATGGTGATGGAGTTGCTAATATTGATATAAATAAACTTATTGAATTTCACAAAAGTCATAAAAAAATGGTTACGTTGACTGCAGTTCGTCCAGCAGCAAGGTTTGGAGAATTAGAAATTCAGGAAAATAAAATTATAAATTTCCAAGAGAAACCCCAGCTAAGTGAAGGATGGATTAACGGTGGTTATTTTGTCATAGACCCCGAGTTTTTTGATCTTATTAAAAATGATAATGAGATGTTAGAGAGAGACCCTATTCAAAGAGCTGCTAAGTTAGGAGAATTGATGGCTTATAAGCATGAGGGTTTTTGGCAATGTATGGATACAAAAAGAGACTATCAATTACTCGAGGAATTATGGAAGAATAATCCACCTTGGGTTCTTTGACAACTAAACCAAAAATTTTAATTACAGGAGCTTTTGGCTATTTAGGTGGAAGGTTGTCTAAATATTTACATGACAAAGGTTTTAAATTAATTATTTGTTCAAGAAAAAAAAAATTACCACCTGTTTGGTGTCTTAGAGCACAAGTTGCAAAGATCGAATGGGAGGACTCAGAGAAATTAATTAATATTTTTAGTGAAGTAGATGTTGTAATACATGCAGCAGGCATGAATGCACAAGATTGTAGGCAAAGCCCTGATAGAGCTATTGATTTTAACGGTAATATGACCTCCAATATTGTTAAGATAAGCAAGTCAGTTGGAGTAAAAAAGTTTATATATCTCTCTTCTTCAAATGTTTATAAAAGCCCAATGGAAGATTATATTGATGAAGATACAGCCACCTTAAATGATGATCCTTACTCTACTAGTAAATTAGCTGGGGAAAAAAACCTTCTTAAAGAAATAAATGCCAGATTTAAAGGAAATATTCTAAGAATATCTAATACAATTGGACCTCCAAATGATAAATCATCAAATTGTTGGAGTTTGTTAGTTAACGATTTATCAAAACAAGTTATCAAAAATAATTCTATTATAATACGTGGACAAAAAAATAGTCAAAGAGATTTTATACCAATTTCTTCAATTTGCCCTATCGTAACTAAAATTATTGAAGAGGATTTTAGTTTTGCAAAAATAATTAATATTGGAAGTGGCATATCATTAGAAGTAATCGAAATAGCAAAAATGATTCAAAAAATTCATCATAATAATACAGGATCAACTCCCTCAATTAAAGTAATTGAGCAACAATCATCAAATATATTAAAAAAATTAAAATATCAGAGTAAATATAGAAAATATTTTAAATCAATTTCGTTAAATGAAATTAATATAGAATTAGAAAGTATATATAATTTTTGCCAAAAAAATTTTAGGAACCTATCAAAGTTAAATGATTAAAGTTAGTAATATTTTTTATCTTTTAATTATATTAATAATATTCACATCTTTGAGAAATTTATCTTTTATTTATTATATAATTGTTTTTAGTATTTTAAGTTTTTTTATTTTAAAAATAAAAAGACCAATTTTTAAAATAGGACAAAAAATTCCAGCAAGTATGGGATTTTTTGTTATCTTTTTTACTCTTACTTTATTCGCAATCATATGGTCTGGCATTTATTGGGGCTCATTAGATTTCATACTGGCTGCGCCTAGAGCTGTTTTAATGTTAGTTTTAGTTGTCGTATTATTGTCAAATATTAAAAGTGAAGGTGATTTTATCAAAATACTAAAAATTATACTTATTTGCTATCTTTTTGCTGCTTTAACAATACTTTTTCAAATATATTTAAATGAACCTATTTCTTGGTTTGCAAGAAAAGTAAATAGAGGAGGAATGGTCAGATATTCATCAATTTTAGGATCTTTGACAATCTTTCCTTCAGTAGTTGGATACTGTTTTTTATTAGCTAGTTCTAATCTATTATTGAAGAGTTTATATTTAAGACTTTTATTTGTTATTTTTATTATTTTAACATCGCTCTTTACTCTTTCTAAGGCTGGAGTGGCGATACTTTTTCTTTCAATGATTGTATACTCAATATTTTATTATAAATCTTTCATACCATCTAATTTTAAAATAAAAAAAAAATTAGCATTCTTACCTTTATTTGTATTAATACTTTTTATATCATTAAATATAGATTTTATATCTAATTATTATAATACTGCTATTACACATTTATTAGGTACTAACAATATTTTATCTAATTCTGATGCAGTCATTTTGGATGCGCCCCCTCTTTCAATTGATATAATAACAAATAGATTATTTCTGTGGACGAGTACAATGATTGAGAAGTATGGACCTATAGTTTATTTTAGTGGTATCGGTTTACAGGGAGCAGGCGGTATATTCGGATTTAAATATTTTCCTATGGCGCACAACGCATTAGGAGATTTATTTTTTATGGGAGGCTTTTTTTATTTATCATTTTTTTTATTCTTATATCTCACAGTTCAGATTTTTTTGTGGAAGAATAGAAGAGAATCTTTAGCTAAAATATTTTTTACTCTTAATATAATTTTTTTTATAAACATGTTATATGCATCAGGTTCAATTTTTCAACCTTCAATATCAATACTATTTTGGCTTTCCCTCGTTTACGTTCAATTTATAAATAAAAAAAGTTTTCACAAAAGTAGACTTATAAAGTAAATGAATATTGCTATAGATGCTATAAATTTAAGATCTGATGGGGGCAAAACTCATTTATTAGAAATAATCAAATATTTTGAATTATCTAATATTAAGAATAAAAAAGTATTCTTATTTTGTGATAAAGAAATTAAAAAATTAGCTAAAAACAACACTAATATTGAAATTATAGATTTACCCCAGATTACAAATTTCTGGCTCTTTGGAATCATATGGCAAACTTTTTTCTTAAGCAAATTGGTAAAAAAAAAAAATTGCTCAGTATTATTTAATTTGAATGGAACTTATATAGGAAATTTCAAAAATGTAGTAACTATCACACAAAATTTATTACCGTTTAACTTATATGAAGCCTCGAAATATGGTTTTTCCTTTAAATTTTTTAAACTTTTCTTTTATAAAATAGCTCATATTGTATGTCTAAATAAATCTGAAGGTATAATCTTTTTATCAAATTATCAAAAAAAACTTCTTAATAAATATATTTATAAAAATAAATTTACAAATAAAAATTGTTTGATACCTCATGCTGGAAAAATATTTTATTACAACAAAGAACCAAAAGATATAAAAAAATATAATATCGATAATCCTTTTGTAATAGGCTATGTATCAAGTATAGAGCCTTATAAAAATCATATTAAAATTTTAGACTCTTTATATGAAATAAAAAAAAAGGGATACCCAATAAAATATCTTATTGTTGGAAAAGAGGGACATTCAAGAACAGTCACTGATTTATTAAAAAGAATTAATGAATTAGACCCAAAAAAAAAATGGATAGAGTGGAGAAAAAATGTCGATTATGAAATTATGAGTGATGTTTATTCAAGACTTGACATGATGATATTTGGTTCAACGTGTGAGTCCTTTGGCATACCAGTAGCTGAAGCAATACAAACAGGTATACCGACATTATGTGCTGACAAAGAATGCTTACGTTCTTCATTTAATGAAAAAGTACTTTATTTTAATCCATTAAATAAATTTGAGTCTTTAGAAACCATAGAAAATGTAATTTTATCTAAAAATATAAGAAAAATCCAAAGAAGAGACTCCGTTAAAATTTACAATCAATGGAACTGGGAGAAAGTATCTAAGGAAACCTTTCATTTCCTTGGAAAATTCAATAATTAAAATGAATGGAATTTCACTTATCATTCCTACATATAATAGAATAGAGTTTCTTGACAAAATATTAAGATTTATATTGTTAGACAATTATGAAAATCTAAATGAGATCATTGTTGTAGATAGTTATAGTATTGATGGAACAAAACAACTTATTGAAAATTATCAATCTGAGTCAAACACATCTATAAGATATAAAAATGTAAGTAACTCTATATCTATTAAGCGCAATGAAGGTATCAAATTAGCCAAATCAGATTTTTTAATTTTCATAGATGATGATTGCGTACCAACAAAAAACTTTTTTAAATATCATTATGAAGCGTGCTTAAATAATATAAATCAAATTAATTGTGGAAATGTTTATTTTGCAGATCAATTTATTAAAAACTCAAATGTAATTAAATATAGAAATTCTAGACATATACCTTTCTTAGATATCGGTAATGGCTCAAAAAATCTTTCTTTTCAAAATATTGTGACTATGAACATGTCACTACGAAAAAAAGATATTTTATCAAAAAATCTTTATTTTAATGAGGGTTTTATGGGTTATGGAATGGAAGACAATTATTTTGGATTAGAAGCTATCAAATTAGGATTTCAAATAAAGACTAATCAAGCAAGTATTATTCATTATGATTTTAAAGGTATAAGCTTACATGCAATAAAACTTTACAATACTGCACTAGGTGGAGTAGGCCATTTAAGTAAATTAAATCAAAATGTTGTTTGGGATTTAAGGTATTCCTTTTATCTTGAAAAAGATTTCCCTCATAATAATTTTTTAAAAAAATACTATACTACAATTATAAGATTATTATTAAGTTTTAAATTATCTAAAATTCTTATTAAATTTTTAATAGCAACAGATCATTTATCATTTTTTTACTCAAATGTTCTATTTAAGTATGTTGGAGCATCGTATTACTTAAAGGGTATTTCTGATAGAAAAAATATTAATTTCTTCAAAGACCCACCCAAGGATTGGTATGTCGAAAAGCCAAAATAATTCAAATTATCCATTAGTAAGCGTAATTATTCCCACATACAACAGAGTTGATAAATTAATTGTAGCTGTAAAATCAGTAATCAAACAAAGTTATACTAATTGGGAATTAATTATAATAGACAATAATTCCGAAGATAAAACTTCATATGAGGTAAATCATTTAAATAATAAAAAAATTAATTTATTCATAATCGATAATAAAGGAGTTATTGGCCTATCCAGAAACATTGGAGTAACTCATGCAAAAGGAAAATATATTGCATTTTTAGATTCAGATGATTGGTGGACTATAGATAAGCTATATAAATCAGTAAACCTTCTTGAAAAAACAGGATCATCAATTCTTTATCATAATTGTATATTTGTTAAATCAAACAAATATAAAAAAAGTAAATGTAGAATATTAAAAAATATACCTTTTGACGATTTGGTTACAAATGGTAATACACTCATTACATCTTCGGTCGTAATGGATAGAAATATATTTTTAAATATTGGTGGATTTTCTGAGTCTAATTCTAAGATAGGATGGGAAGATTATCACCTGTGGTTAAGATTAGCTTATGAGAAAAATAAATTTATATTCTTAAAATCATTCCATGGATATTGTCAGAAAGGAGACGATAATTTTGATAATTCAATAAGAGTTCTTTATAATTTAGATAATATAAAAAAATATATGAGTGAGGAATTAGATATAAATTTAAAAAAGATTTGGTGGATTTACTATACTTTAGGAAGGGCTAATTTAGCAAATAAATATGTTAAAAATACTCTAAGTCAATTTATAATTGTGATAATTAGAAAATCCCCATTCATATATAAGTTAAAATCTATCTACTGCATTTTAATAACAATTTTTAATATAATTAATAAATTTTTTAACAAAAAAAAAAATGTTTAATTTTCAAAGGTACTTACAATTAGTGTTTAACAAATGAGGGTGCTTATACTCGGTGGTAATGGAATGGTAGGACATTATTTATATAGAAATTTAAAAAAAAGTTTTGATTTAAAAGTGACATTTAAAAAGGGTTGGAAAAGATATAATGGCTTTAATTTATTTGATAAAAATGATTGCTTCTTTAATGTAAACGCGCTAAATCCAATAAAATTTGAAGAAATCATAGCACTGTTTAAACCTGATTTTGTTATTAATTGTATAGGCGTCACAAAACAATTAATTAATAAAAAAAATATTAAATTTACTTATGCAATCAATTCACATTTTCCAAATGTTTTAGCTACAATGTGTGCTAAATATAAAAGCAAACTTATTTTATTAAGCACTGATTGTGTTTTTTCAGGAAAAAAAGGAAATTATTCTGAGTTAGACTATAGAGATGCTGATGATGTTTATGGTCAGTCAAAAATACAAGGAGAGATCTTGAGAGAAAATGTGTTAATTATTAGGAAATCTACAATAGGTTTAGAGCTGTCTAATTTTCATGGACTTATAGAGTGGTTTCTATCTCAAAAAGGAAATATAAAAGGCTTTCGTGGTGCTATTTATTCAGGTTTAATAACAGCAGAACTTTCAAGAGTAATTAAACAGGTAATCACTGATCATAGACAAATAGAGGGCATTTATAATGTATCTAGCGCACCTGTAAGTAAATATTATCTTTTAAAGAGTTTATCTAATAGACTCAATTTAAATAATATATCTATAGAACCAGATGACACTTTTGCTTGCGATAGATCCTTAAATATGGAAAAGTTAAGCTTATTTACAGGTTATAAAGCTCCTTCATGGGATTCAATGTTAGATGAATTAGCTGAAGAAATTTTAAAAAAATATTAACAATATGAATATTTTAAAAAAAAACTTTTTTAATAATAAAACACTTCTTATAACAGGAGGTACTGGGTCATTTGGTAAGGCAGTGTTAAATATTTTTTCAAAAGCCAATCCTAAAGAAATTCGTATTTTTAGTCGTGATGAAAAAAAACAAGAAGATTTAAGAAAAATTCACAATAAAAAAAATATAAAATTTTATTTGGGAGACGTAAGAGATTATGAAAGTGTTAAAAACGCCATGATAAATGTTGACTATGTGTTTCATGCTGCTGCACTAAAACAAGTTCCATCGTGTGAGTTTTATCCATTTGAAGCAGTCAAAACAAATATAATAGGAACAGAAAATGTATTGCGTTCTGCTTTTAGTGCAAAAATCAAAAAATTAGTTTTACTCAGTACGGATAAAGCAGTCTACCCAATCAATTCTATGGGACTATCTAAAGCTATGGCTGAAAAAATTATGTCTGCTCACGCTAGAATGAACCCAAAAAGTAAAACCATAGTTTGTGCTACTCGTTATGGTAATGTGATGGCCTCAAGGGGGTCCGTTATACCTTTATTTATAGATCAAATTAAATCAGGAAAACCAATCACCATAACAGATCCTAATATGACAAGATTTCTGATGTCTCTAGAAGACTCTGTCAGATTGGTTCTATTTGCTTTCCAAAATGCTAAACAAGGTGACTTGTTTGTCCAGAAAGCACCTTCATCGAAAATGAGTGATTTAGCTAAAGCTTTGAGTGAAATTTTCAATAAAAAAACTAAATTAAAAGTTATAGGCACAAGGCATGGTGAAAAGTTATATGAGACATTAGTATCAAGGGAGGAAATGGTTCGCGCAGAGGACCTGGGCAATTTCTATAGAATCCCCAATGATAGTCGGGATCTTAACTATGATGAGTATTTTACATCAGGTGATAAAAGTATATCAGAGACAATTGATTATACTTCACACAGTACCTCAAAGCTCAATTTATTAGAATTAAAGAAAACTCTATTAAAATTAGAATATGTAAAGGCCAGACTTTAATGTTGAAAGTCATGACCATCGTTGGAACACGACCAGAAATTATTAAGCTTAGTTGTGTAATGAAAGAATTAGATAATCACACAAATCATACTATTGTGCATACCGGTCAAAATTATGATTTTGAGTTGAATGAATTATTTTTTGAAAAATTAGAAATTAGAAAGCCAGATTTTTTCTTAGATGCTATAAAAGGAAGCCCATCAGAAACAATTGGAGATATCATATCAAAATCAGATAAAATTATTGATAAAATTAAACCCGACGCATTGCTTATATATGGAGATACAAACAGTTGTTTGAGTGTTATATCTGCAAAAAAACGAAAAGTTCCTATTTTCCATATGGAAGCTGGAAATAGATGTTTCGATCAAAGAGTGCCGGAGGAAGTCAATAGAAAAATAGTAGACCACATCAGTGATATTAATATGCCACTATCTGAACATGCTAGAAGATATTTAATTGCCGAGGGTATTAGACCAGAGACTATAATTAAAATTGGATCTCCAATGAAGGAGGTATTAAGTAATAATATAAAAAAAATAAATTCCTCTAATATATTAAAAAAAGAAGGGCTTAAAAAAAATAAATACTTTTTATTAAGTATACATAGAGAGGAAAATGTTGACTCAGATGAAAATTTTAAAAATTTACTTAGTTCAATTGATGCAATATCAAATACATATAGTTATCCAATAATTATTTCAACACATCCTAGAACTAGAAAAAAACTTCAAGAAATTAATTACAAAATTTCTAATTCAAACATAAGGTTTGCTAAACCTTATGGTTTCCACGAGTACAATAATTTACAAATTAATGCATATTGTGTTATTTCTGATAGTGGAACAATAACTGAGGAGAGTTCATTGCTCAATCTACCAGCAATTACTATTCGATATGCCCATGAGCGACCAGAAGGTATGGACCATGGTACTTTGATTATGGCGGGTCTTGAAAAAGACAATATACTAAATTCCATTGAAATTATTACAAAACAACATAAAAAACAGAAAATAACAAAAATTATTCAAGATTATGATGTTGATAATGTCTCAGTAAAAGTTTTACGTATTATTATTTCATATGTTCAGTACGTTCGTCGTACTGTTTGGTCTATTAAATAAGTATCTTTTAATT
>MDTB01167365.1_pt1 | contig 12847 bp, 13 predicted proteins | sample 811161 | NCBI WGS metagenome assembly MDTB01 (sample SAMN05326650, study PRJNA326480) | marine metagenome | isolation source: seawater | place: Mediterranean Sea | collected 2009 | reverse complement strand
TCTTCAATATCCAGCATGTTTATGTTATATTTTATGATATTAATTTCCTGTAAAATTAACATAATTCACAAATGTCTATAGATAAAGATAAAATTATACATGTCAGCAAATTAGCTAGAATTTCAATAGATGATAAGAAAATCAATGATTTAACTAAAGATCTTTCATCAATATTTAAATTTATTGAACAACTTAACGAGCTGGATACAGAAAAAGTTGAGCCTCTTTCGTCAATTTTAAATGAACCATTAAGATCAAGAAAAGATGAAATTAATGATGGTAAAATTAGAAAAAAGATTTTAGAAAATTCACCCCAAAAAAACGAAGAATTCTTTGTTGTGCCTAAGGTTATAGAATAATGTCAGATATTACAAAAAAGAGTTTAACAGAATTAGTAAGATTGATTAAAAAAAAAGATATTAAGTCTGAAGAACTTACTGAATTATACATAGAAAACATTAAAAAAGATAAGAAATTAAACTCATTTATTACAAAATGTTCTGAGCAAGCAATGGAAAGTGCTAAAAGTTTTGATAAAAATTTTAACCCAGAAAATCTTTTACCAGGTATTCCTATAGCGGTTAAAGATTTATTTTGTACTCAAGGGGTTAAAACAACCGCTGGAAGTAAAATGCTAGAAAATTTTGTTCCTAGCTATGAGTCTACTATTACTTCTAATCTATGGAGTGAGGGTGCTTTTCTTTTAGGTAAATTAAATTGTGATGAATATGCAATGGGATCTTCCAATGAAACGAGTTATTATGGAAATGTAGTGAATCCAATCGCAGAAAATACAGTTCCAGGTGGTTCATCAGGAGGATCAGCAAGTGCTTTGGCTGCAGATCTAACTCCAACGACTATAGGAACCGATACTGGTGGATCCATTAGACAACCAGCATCTTTTACTGGTATTGTTGGACTAAAACCTACTTACGGATTATGCTCGCGATGGGGAATAGTAGCTTTTGCTTCATCATTAGATCAGGCAGGACCTATGACTAAAACAGTAAATGACTGCGCATTAATGTTAGAAGCGATGGCTGGTTTCGATGAAAAAGATTCTACATCTATCAATAAAAAAAAAGAAAATTATTCAAAAGAATTAACAGACAATATTAAAGGTATAAAAATTGGTATACCCAAAGAATATAGAGTTGATGGTATGCCTAAAGAAATAGACAAACTCTGGGAAAAAGGTAAAAAAATTTTAAAAGAATCTGGTGCTGAGATAATTGATATTTCATTACCCAATACTAAATACGCGCTTCCAACTTATTATATAGTTGCTCCAGCAGAAGCTTCCTCAAATTTAGCAAGATATGACGGTGTTAAATACGGCTATAGATCTTCTAAAGGAAATAATTTAGTTGAGATGTATGAAAAAACTAGATCAGAAGGGTTTGGCGATGAAGTAAAGCGAAGAATTCTTATTGGAACTTATGTGTTATCTTCAGGTTACTATGATGCTTACTATATTAAGGCACAAAAAGTTAGACAATTAATTAAAAACGATTTTGACCAATCATTTAAAAAAGTAGATGCTATACTTACACCGTCTACTCCAAGTTCAGCTTTTAAAATTGGTGAAAAAAAAGACGATCCTATATCAATGTATTTAAATGATATATTTACTGTGCCAGCTAATTTAGCTGGTATTCCCGCCATATCAATCCCTGCAGGAACAGACAATAATGACTATCCACTTGGACTACAATTATTAAGTAAACCTTTGGATGAGCAAAAACTATTAAATATTGCATTTTCTGCAGAAAAAAAAATAAGTTTTAAACAAAATCTAAATAGATGGTGGGAAAAATAATGGCTAAAGAAAATGGCAAATATTTAATTAATGGAGAAAAAGCTAAATGGGAAGTAGTTATAGGCCTTGAAGTACATGCTCAAGTGACTTCTAATTCAAAACTTTTTTCTGGTTCTTCAACAAAATTTGGTGCCGAACCAAACACACAGGTAAGTTTAATAGACTCAGCATTTCCTGGAATGCTGCCAGTAATAAATGAATTCTGTATACAACAAGCAATTAAAACCGGGTTAGGCTTAAATGCCAAAATAAATTCTTATTCTGTTTTTGATAGAAAGAATTACTTTTATGCAGATTTACCACAAGGGTATCAGATATCACAATATAAAAATCCTATAGTTGGTGAGGGAAAAATAACTTTAGATTTACCTGAAGGAACAAAGACAGTCGGTATAGAGAGACTACATTTAGAACAGGATGCTGGAAAAAGTATTCATGACCTTGATCCTAGTAATACATATGTAGATTTAAATAGATCAGGTGTTGCTTTAATGGAAATAGTAAGTAAACCTGATTTAAGATCTCCTGAAGAAGTTAATGCCTATATAAAAAAACTTCGGTCTATAATGAGATATTTGGGAACTTGTGACGGAAATATGCAAGAAGGATCTTTAAGAGCAGACGTAAATGTCTCTGTTCGAAAAGAAGGAGACAAAGAATTAGGAACAAGATGTGAAATAAAAAACGTTAATTCAATAAAATTCATGCAAATGGCAATAGCCTATGAAGCTCAGAGACAAGTAGAATTGCTAGAGTCAGGTAAATCAATCGATCAAGAAACAAGATTATTCGATATCAAAAAAAATGAAACTAGATCAATGAGATCTAAGGAAGATGCTCACGATTATAGGTATTTCCCAGATCCCGACTTACTACCATTAAATCTTAATAACGACTTGATTGAAAATATAAAAAAAAATTTACCAGAATTACCTGATCAAAAAAAAGAGCGTTTTATTAAGGACTACTCATTAAGTGCATACGAAGCTAATGTCCTAGTCTCAGAAAAAGAAATTTCAGATTATTTTGAAGAAGTTGTTAAAACTTCAGATGTTAAATTATCTAAAAATTGGATAATGGGAGATCTTTTTGCCTCTTTGAATGATAAAAATATTTCAATTTCGCAATCACTAGTTACTTCTAAAAAAATGGCTCAGTTGATCAACTCAATTAGTTCAGGTGTTATTTCTGGTAGAACCGCTAAAGAAGTGTTTGAATTAATGAAGGAGACAGGAGAAGATCCAAATAAAATTATTGAAACAAAAGGATTACAACAAAAAAGTGACCCTAAAGAACTAGAGGGAATTATAGACAAAACACTTGCTGACAACAAAGATAAAGTAAATCAATATAAGTCTGGTAAAGATAAACTTTTTGGATTTTTTGTTGGCCAGATTATGAAGGTGTCAGGTGGTAAAGCAAATCCTCAACTAGTAAATGAAATACTAAAGAAAAAATTAAAGTAATAATGGGCAAAGATCTTGATATTAATAATAAAATACAAAATTATATTAAAGATCTAAGTAAATCTCTTCACCCAGTTCAAAGTGAAATAATTTCTTACAACGAAAGTTTGGGTGATATTAAAAGAATGCAGATAGCTGAATCTCAATGCCATTTTTTGGAATTAATAATAAAAATTACAGGATCAAAGAAAATTTTAGAGATAGGAACGTTTACTGGTCTAAGCACATTATCAATGGCTTTAGGTTTACCAAATGATGGAACACTCATAGCTTTAGATAAAAATGCTGAAACTAATTTAAAAGCACAAAGTTTTTTTAAAAAAGCAAATCAAGAAAAAAAAATTAAAACTATTATAAGTCCTGCAATAAATTCATTAAAAGAATTAAAAAAAGAGAATATAATATTTGATACTGTTTTTATAGACGCAGATAAAGAAAACTATAAAAACTATTATAATTATGCATTAGAAATAGTCAAAGTCGGGGGATTAATTATAATAGATAATGTTTTATGGCATGGTGAAGTTGTAGATGAAAATAATAATGAGAAGTTAACTAAAATAATTAGAGACTTTAACAACTATGTTAAAAATGATAATAGAACAAAACAAATAATTCTCCCTCTTGGAGATGGCCTTTCAATTTGTAGTAAATTATAATGTTTATTGTTTTAGGTTTTTATAAATTTAAAAAGCTTAAGTCATTAAAAAAAAATAAGTTTATTCTTCAAAAACTATTTGTAAACAACAACATTAAAGGCAATATTATTATTTCGAAAGAAGGTTTTAATGGAACAATATCTGGTAAGTCTAAAAATATTATTGAAACAAGTAATAAAGTTAAAAATTTATTTGATATTAAAAGTTTTGATAGTGAAAATTTATCAAAAAGTAAATTTCAGCCATTTCATAGACCTAAGGTAAAAATAAAGAAAGAAGTTGTACCTATGGGATTAAATATATCAACTAAAAATAAAAAAACTAACCATGTTGAACCTTCAAAATGGAATAATCTAATTAAAGACAAAAATACTTTTATATTAGATGTAAGAAAACCATTTGAGTATGATGTAGGTAGTTTTAAAAGAGCTATAAATCCTAAGGTAAATCATTTTAGAGAATTCCCCAAATATCTTAATAAATTAAATAAAAAAAAACCAGTAGCTATGTTTTGTACCGGAGGCATTAGATGTGAGAAAGCTTCAGTTTATTTGAGTCAAAATGGATTTAAAAATATTTTTCAATTGAAAGGTGGAATTTTAAATTATCTAAGTAAAGTGAACAAAAATAAAAGCATGTGGAGTGGGGAGTGTTTTGTTTTTGACAATAGAGTTTCTGTTAAACATAATTTAGATGTTGGGTCGTATTTTATTTGCAGTGGATGTAGAAAACCAATTTCCAATAAAGATAAAAAATCTAAAAAATATGAAGAAGGAGTTTCGTGTCCTAGATGTTATGACACACTCTCAAAAACCCAAAAAAATAGATTTAGAATGAGACAAAAGCAGATTAAGCTTGCTAAGAAAGCTGGAAAAAAGCATATATTCCAAAAAGAGTATTAAAATTTAATTTATGAATCTCACTAAAAATCCTATTTGGATTTTACTAAGAAAAGTAACAATACCTGCAAGCACAGGTTCGTTGTTTATGACGTTTTATAATTTAGTTGATACTTATTTTGCTGGAAAAATTTCTCCTGAGGCTTTAGCGGCTGTAGCAAAGTCATGGCCTATAACTTTTATAGCGTTAGCCATATCAATTGGAATTCAAGCAGGTACCCAATCATTAATAAGTAATTCAGTAGGAGCAAAGGAAAATAAACTAGCATCTCTTTATGTTGCTCAATCAATTACCTTTGCAGTTATAATATCAATCTTTGTAACACTATTTGGTTTAAATTTTTCTGAGTTCCTACTTAAAATAATGGGATCATCCCAAGAAAATATTATTTTAACAAGAAAATATCTTGATATTATTTTTTATGGATCAATAATTATTTTAGTTCAACTTTCTTTAAACGGAACTTTATCTGCTCAGGGAGACACCAAAAGTTACAGAAATATTTTAATAATCTCCTTCTTTTTAAATATTTTTTTAAATCCTCTTTTTATATTTGGATATGGAATCATTCCAGCTTTCGGCATAGCTGGTTTAGCAATTTCAACATTAATTGCTCAAGGAGTAGGAGTTTTATATTTAATCTATAAAGTCTATTGCTGTAAATTAAAAAAATTTTTATACTTAAAATGTTTTGTTCCTAAAATTAAATTGCTAATTAATCTTTTTAAACAATCTGTCCCAATTATGTTCACAATGCTTATGATAATGTTTGGTATTTTTAATATATTTTATTTTGTTGGACAATTTGGTGAATTATCTACCGCTGGATACGGCACAGCTGTTCGTATTGAACAAGTATTGCTTTTACCTGTCATAGGTTTGAATACTGCTGTATTATCAATTGCAGGACAAAATTATGGTGCTAAATTGTACGGGCGTATAAAAGAGGTTTATGGAAAAGCCTTGATGTTTGGTTCCAGTTTTATGTTAGTTGCTGGAGTAATTATTTATTTTTCTTCAAGTTTAGTAATTTCAATTTTTACAACCGACCCTGAAGTAATTAAAAGTGGAGCCATTTATTTAAAAGTTGCTGCATTCATAGGACCTATTTATCCTGTATTTTTTATTACATCAGCTTTGTTTCAAGCATTAAAATTAGCTATTTATAGCTTATATATGACAATTATTCGTTTAACCTTAATACCTTTTCTTTCTCTTTGGTATGTTATCAATATTAGGGGAGGTGAATATCAAGATATTTTTTATACCATTATGGCCACTAATTGGTTAATGGGGATAGCTGTTTTATCTTTTATTCCTTTTTTCTTGAAAAAAAAATTAAGGATGAGTTTTAAAAAACTATTTGTATTTTAATTTTTCTTCTAATTTTCTTACGTAGTAAGATACAATAAGTATTAAAACCAGGTATTCTAAAATTAAAAAAGTATAAATCTCCAGAGGTCTATAGGTAGTTGTAACTAATTCATTTGCTTTTCTAGTTAAATCGGCAATTCCTATTATAGATACTAACGAAGACATTTTTAAAACATAAACAAATTGATTACCTAAAGCAGGTAATACTACTTTTATAGCTTGTGGAAGAATTACAAATCTCATTTTTTTCCAAAAATTCATTCCCAATGAACCAGCAACTTCATGTTGACCTTTATTTATTGAATTAATTCCAGCTCGAAAAATCTCTGCTTGAAAGGCACTTTCACTAATTGTCAAAGCAATTATACCTGACACAAAAGGAGAAAAACTTACACCTAACATTATTGGTAAACCATAATAAATCCAAAGAATTAAAACCAATAATGGAACAGCTCGTACAATTTCAACATACGCAATGTTAAAATAACTTAAAAATTTATTATTAGATAAAGATGGCAACGCTACAATCAAACCTATAATCATTGCAAGGATTATGGATATTACAGAGATATATATTGTAGTAGTTATTCCGCTAATTAAAAATTTTAGATTAGTCAGACCTTCGACATTGTTAGGGTTTAAAATGTACCAACCCCATTCATAATTTGAGCTACATCCTTGTAGAATTATAAAGATAGAAAGATATTTTATAAACTTCACGAAGCAATTATATTTCTAATCAGAAATTAATTAAACTTAATTATAGGCTCTTAAGATCGTATTTGTCTAATAAAGTCTTAAAAAAACCTGACGCTTTTTTGCTTTTGATCCACTTACTAACATAATTATTCCATTCCTTATCATTTTTAGGAACCATCATCGCTAAAAAAGCTGGATTTTTTTCACCATCATCGACAATTGTTAATTGTGGGTATTTTATCACTAACTTATTGGCCTCAGTTGAACTCGTTATATTTCCATCAGCTCTACCAGCAAGAACTTCTTGAAAGTCTCTTGCGGGCGCTTCAACTGATTTAAGTTTAGATTTAGGGAAAAATTCTTTTGCTTTTTCTTCTTGAGATGTCCCAAGCGTAGTGGCAATTGTTACTTTTTTATCATTTAAAGACTTCCAAGTTGAGAATTTTTTTGAGTTCTTTTTAAGAACAAGAGGCACTGTCCCGTACTTGTAATAAGTTTCTGTAAAGCCCGCTACCTCAGCCCTTTTTGGTGTTTTAGTTACACTAGTAGAAATATCGTATCTATCTGCTGTAATTCCAGCAACTATTGTTTTCCATTCAGCGGGAACAAATTTTACTTTTACACCCATATCTTTTGCTAACTCTCTCATTACATCAATATCAAACCCCTTATACTTGTTAGTTGCAGGATCCTTCATTGTCATTGGGTCCCAATCACCAGTAGTTCCAACCCGTAACTCACCGCTGTTTAGTATTTTTTGTAGGTTAGACTCTGCGTTTGCTACTGTTGTCACGAGTAATAAACTTATTATTGCTAGAATTTTTTTCATATTACTTTTTTATCTATTATCTTCTCTTTTTACCAAACGCATATTGACCCAATTAAAAACTTGACTACTAGCAACTATATAGCTTATAAAGAACAAAACAAGAACATTATGAAATTAACAATACCATTTTATTTGCACAAAGTAGGAGCTGGCTTTCCATCGCCAGCAACAGATTACATAGAAGACGATATTGATTTGAATACACATTTAATAACAAACGCACCAGCTACCTTTATAATAAGAGTACAAGGGAAATCTATGATGAATGTTGGAATCTACGATGGAGATTTATTGATTGTAGACAAGAGCATAGATCCACGAAATTTTTCAACCGTAATAACAAATGTAAACGAGGAACTCGTTGTAAAAACGTTGATTAAGGAAAAAGGAGTTAGCTATCTTACTTCAGGATCAAAAAAAATATTAGATAAAATTAATCTTGAAGAAAATCCAGAAATAGTAGTTTGGGGAGTAGTAACCTATGTCATACACAAACAGCAATAAAAAAAGCAAAGTTGCATTAGTAGATTGCAATTCATTTTATGTTTCGTGCGAAAGATTATTTAATCCAAAAATAAATAATAAACCTACCGTTGTTCTTTCAAATAATGATGGATGTGTAATTTCAAGATCTACGGAAGCAAAAAAAATTGGAATTAAGATGGGCGAACCATATTTTAAAGTAAAAGAACTTGTCAAAAAAAATAATGTTAATATTTTTTCTTCTAACTATGCTTTATACGGTGATATTTCTAGAAGAGTGATGAAAACTTTAAAATCTTTTTCAGATAAAATTGAAATATATTCAATAGATGAAGCATTTGTTGATTTATCACACGTAGAAGAAAAAGAAGTAGAAAATTTAGGAAAAAAAATACGAGAGAGAATCTTAAAATGGACAGGTATACCGACCAGTGTTGGTATCTCAAGTACAAAAACTCTAAGTAAAGCTGCAAATCATATAGCTAAAAAGAATAAAACTGGAGTTATATATTTAAAAGAAAATATTGATGAAAGTTTAAAAAATTTCCATGTCTCTGATATTTGGGGTGTTGGAAAACAATTGTCAAAATTATATATTAAAAATGGAATAGATACAGCTTATAAACTTAAGAATATTTCTAATACTTGGGTAAAAAAAAGTACAAATGTTCTTGGCGCAAAAACAGTAATGGAACTCAGAGGTATTAGTTGCATTAATTTAGAAACACAAGAAATCAAAAGAAAAAGCTGCTGTGTTTCAAGATCATTTGGAAGAAAAGTAGAAAGTTTAGAAAAATTACAAGAGTCAGTAACTACACACTGTTTAAATGCTGCTGAAAAAATCAGAAATGATAACCAAACAACAAAATCAATGACTATATTTATTAGAACAAGTCCTTTCGATAAATATAGAAAATACTATTCAAACTCTATTACAATTGATTTACCAATTTCTACAAGTAATAGTTTAGAATTAGTTAAAACGGCAGTCATTGGATTAAAAAAAATATATAAATATGGATATTTTTATCAGAAAGCTGGAATTATTTTATCCAAATTAACAGAATCAAGTCAAAATGAATTAAATTTACTAGCACCAATTATGGAAAATAAGTCACAAACATTAATGAAAGCAATAGATTTTACAAATGCTAAATACGGAAGAAATTCCATTAGTATTGCACAAGCAGGTATTAATAACACATGGAAAATGAGAAGAGAGCATTATTCAAAAATTGATACAGCAAGTTTTTATGACTTACCTACAATAAAAGCTCGATAAAATATTAAAATTAGTTTAGAGAATAGCAAAATGCTTAAAAATTTCATCTATTATATACTAAATTTGAGTTTTCAAAACTTTGATACAGAGTTATTTAGTATTTTAGAAAACAAAAAAAAAATCACTATATTTGATATAGGGTGTTTTAAGGGTGTTTTTTTTAAAAAATTTTATCATTCAAAAAAGTTAATCAATACTAAAAAAGAATTTCATATATTTGATATTAATCCAAACGTTAATAAATATTTGAAAAATTACACCAATAAAAAAAATATAATTTATAATTATATAGCATTAGGAAAATCAAATAAAAAAAAAAAATATAATTTCAATCAATCTTTTGAGGCCTCAGGATCTTCAATGGCGAGCCTTTATAAAGATGACAAAAGCTGGATTAAATCAAGAGAATTATTTTTAAAACTATTTTGGCAAAAAACTTCGGGATATAAGGAAATAGAAGTTCCTGTTTGCACTTTTGATAGTTATGTTAAGAAAAATAAGATAAAAAACGTAGATATAGTTAAAATAGATGTCGATGGAAGTGAAGAGGACGTCATTTTTGGTATGAAAAATACACTAAAGAAAGGTTTAATAGAATCAGTTCAATTAGAAATTACTGACAAAAAGAAAAAGTTTCAAAAAAAGCAGCAAAGATTGATTAATTATCTTAAGAAAAGAAATTATTATTTAAAAAATTCAAAAAAGATAACCTCTGTATCATTGTTAAGTAATTTAAAATGTACTGAAAACCTTTTTATTTTAAAAAAATAAATTGACTTAACTAGAGAATTTTATTAACAATCAAATTAATCAGTTTCTGGGGTGCTTAACAGCTGAGATTATACCCAAAGAACCTGTTGTATAATTACAACGAAGGGAGAAAAATGAACACTTACATATCAATACAAGCATCATTAACAGTAATATTCGTTGTGGGCCTTTTTTTTGTGGGATTAGGTTATTTAAATTCTAAAAAGGTTTTAAATAATAAAAATTATATAGTTGGTGATAGAACTGAAAATATATTTTCTTTAACCTCAAGTCTGACCGCATCTGCCCTTGGAGCTTGGATTCTTTTCGGGCCAGCGTCAGCTGCAACGTGGGGTGGAATAGGCGCCGTGATTGGTTACGCCTTGGGAGCTGCTGCACCTATGTTTTTTTTATATAACTTTGGACCCAAAATAAGAAAAGAATTTCCTAATGGTTTAACGTTAACTGAATTTATCAAAAAAAGGTTTAGTCTGGGAGTACTTAAAATAAGCTTATTTTTAATATTATTTTATTTGATAATATTTTTAGTAGCAGAGGTAACCGCAATAGCTTCTTTATTAAATTTTTTATCAGGGGTGCCTCTATGGATAACTGCGGGTGTCACATTAATTATCTGTTTGCTGTATATATTGAGGGGTGGCTTTAAACTCTCAATAATTACTGATAAATATCAGTTTTGTTTTATCTTACTAATTATTTTGGGATCTTTTTTTTTAATTTTAAAAAATTTAGATACTTCTAGTTTTGATTTGATTAAGCAAAACGCGTCTAATTTAATAGATAAAAACTATATACCCAATTATACTTCGGGATTAACTTTTTTTATCGCAGTTGCAGCCACTAATTTGTTTCATCAAGGAAACTGGCAAAGAGTTTTTGCTGCCAAAAATGACTTTATTTTAAAATTAAGTTTAATTTATTCATCTGTAATAATTTTTTTTATTGTTTTTTGGATGGGATATTCAGGTCTTATTTCTTATTCTCTTAATTCGAAAATAGTTCCAGACTTAGCATTTTTTGAATTAGTATTAAAAGAAAGTAGCTCTTTAATAGTTGTTTCAATTTTAATTTTAGCAGTTTCGTTAACGTTAAGTACTATAGATACATTGATTAATGCTATATCTAGTTTACTGATTGTAAATGGAGAACAAATTAATAAAAACTTAAGAGGAAAAGAAATAAAAGATAAATCTAATATAATAATTTTATTTTTAAGTATATTAGTTTTTATCTTAGCTTCTAAAGGGTACAGCATTCTATATTTATTTCTATTAGCAGACTTGCTTTGTTGTGCAGCAGTAATTACAATATTTTATGGTTTTTTTAATAGAAAAATTAATTCAAAATTAGCTACATTATCTATTTTTTCAGGTTTAATATTTGGCTTGCTTTTTTTTCCAAGTATAGATTTTCAAAGTAGTATTCTAGTAGGAAATTTGATATCAAAAAATTTCTTTAGCCCTTTAATTACAACAAATTTATTATTTATTTCTTTTGCAATCTCAATAGTTATCCCTTTAATAATGGTATCTATTTATTCTTTACGCAATTCATTTAAATAGATAATCACTGCAATCCAAATAAATATGAATGAAATTAATTTATCAAAGATCAAAGGTTCGTCAAAATAATATAATCCTAAGAAGAACTGTGCTGTAGGTGTTAAGAAAAATATCATACTAGCCGGACCTATCCCTATAAACTCAAAACCTTTTGTATACCAAAAAAGGGGTATTAAAGTCATTAGCCCAGCCCAGAATAAATAAAAAGATAAAAGAGGTTCATTTAAAGAGAAGATATTTGAATTATTTTTAATTAAAAAAAAGAAGAGACAAAACGCTATTGGAGAAATTAATAGAGTTTCGATTAATAAACCTGTATCCGATGAAACTTTAATTTTCTTTCTAATTAAGCCATATAAACTAAATGTTACAGCCACAACTATACCAATCCATGGAACTTCGCCCAATTTAAATAGCAAATAAATTAATGCTATTACAACCAAAAAAACAGATATGATTTTATTTCTATTATATTTTTCTTTCAAAAAAAAAATCCCTAGGAAAACGCTTAAAATTGGAAAAATATAGTAACCTAATGCACCATCTAGTAATTTGTTTGTTTTGACTGCGTATAACCAAGTAAACCAATTAATTGAAATTAAAAGTCCTGTAACAAATAATATAAAAATATTAATTTTTTTTTTTATAATCTTATTAAATTCACTCCATTTAGAAAAATAAGAAGTAGTAATTATTAACAATAAAGCAGTCCAAATAGTTCTGTGTATTGTTAATTCTAAAGCAGAGGCAAAAGAAACAAATTTAAAATATAAAACCCCTATTACCCCCCACCAAAGGGATGCACCAACAGTGAATAATGAGCCTTTAAACAAATTTCTTTTCATAAAGGGATAAATCTAGAGTAAAATATTTAATGAAATATAGGTAAAAATTAATTATAAAGATACTTAATTATAGTCTAGTGGAGGCTTGGGAGAGTTGGTTTAATCCAGCAGTTTGCTAAATTGCCGTACGGTTAATTCCGTACCATTGGTTCGAATCC